>ULTO01062639.1_pt1 | contig 246219 bp, 214 predicted proteins | sample 1957601 | NCBI WGS metagenome assembly ULTO01 (sample SAMEA4835734, study PRJEB28245) | human gut metagenome | biome: gut microbiome; material: fecal sample | place: Denmark | collected 2008 | reverse complement strand
TGGTTAGTTAATCACATTCTGTATGTCGATGGTCAAATTCCAAAAGGCTGATATAGTAAGAAAGGCTGTTATTTTTTAGAGAGTAGCAGCCTTTTTTATTTTGAATATAAAATATGACATATACACTTGACAATATGCATACGTAGAGGAAACGCATCAAGTGCTTGCTAAGCGAAACTTTGTGCTGGCAGTAAGAGGAGGTAGCTTTGGTGATAAATCAACTGCTTACCCTAGATGAAACAGAAAATACCCTAGATGAAACAGAAAATACCCCAGATGAGAGAAAAAATACTCTAGATGAAACAAAAAATACCCCAGATGAATGTATGGACAGGCGAAGAAATTCAGCAGAATATATTTTGGATTTTTGTATAACACCGAGGCGTATTTTGGAAATTTCAGAGTTCTTGGGATATAAGGAGAAAAAATCGGTGAGAAAGCACATAAAACCACTATTGGAGCAGGGAAGACTGGCTATGACTTTACCAGACAGACCAAACAGTAAAAATCAGAAGTATATTACAATCAAATAAATCTATAAACACAAAGCATTATGCAATGGAGATCAGCCATTATGGAGCTTAACCTCTCTGTAATGGCTTTTGTTGTCCCAAAACGCAAGAAAGAAGGTGAGAGCATTGAAGATAAAAAAGGTGGATGACAAGCCGATGGTTATTCATACAAAGGAAAAAGCAAAGATTCATACCCACAATCCGAAGCAGGCGAACCAATTGTGCAGACAAATATAGTGCAGGATCTATTGATGAAAGCATGTTAAGTAATAATGAAAAGGAAATGGTTGCACAATTTGCAAATGAGATTGATATTTCAAATGCTACAGTCCTGTCAGTTATAGGTTTTGGTTAATTGCAACGAAAAGCCAGAAAATACACAAGCCAATATGTAAAACCTATTGACATAATGTACGACACACAGTATACTAAATTAAAACTATAGTGTGTGACGCACAATACAGCGGAGCAAAATTATTACTTTGAATCAATAATAATTTAAAGAAAGGTGGAAATTGGATGAATTGCGATGAAATTGTTTCAGGATTAATTTTAGAATTCCGAAGAGGAACACTCATTATGGTAGTGTTAGCACAACTAAACAAACCGATGTATGGATATTCTCTGGTAAAGGAATTGGAGGGAAAAGGTATTTCGATAGAAGGAAATACATTATATCCGCTACTGAGAAGACTAGAGAGTCAAGGGCTGTTAAAAAGTGAATGGGAAACTGGTGCAGCGAAGCCCAGAAAATATTATATCATCACTGAAGATGGCAAAATGGTTTATAAAAAAATCAAAGCTCACTGGGAAAAGTTTTCTCAGTCAATCAATGTTCTTATGGAGGAAAAATAAATGGAAAAAAATGATTTGATTGAAAGATATATTTATGCAGTTACGAAACATATGAAAACTGCCATGCAAAAAGATGTGGCAAAAGAATTAGAAACAATAATACAAGATATGTTGGAGGAACGATGCGAAGATGTTATTCCAACTGAGCATGATGTCAAAGTCATTCTAACAGAACTTGGAACCCCGGCAGAGCTTGCTTCGAAATACAAAGGTGAAACACAGGATTGTCTGATTGGACAACCTTATTACAGTCTGTATGTGTATGTATTGAAAATTGTAACAGCCTGCGTTATTAGCGGAATGTTACTCGCCCAAATCATGGCAGCAGCAATATCTCATACGATTTGGTATATTGCTGTCTATCAGATTATAAGTGGAATTCTTGGTGGTGTATTGGCGGGATTTGCATTTGTGACATTGTTGTTTGCATTCCTGTATAAAAAAGAAATTAAAATAGAAGGATTAAGTGATGGGATAGACAATTTACCGCCTGTTCCACAGAAAACAAATAGAATTTCGAAAGCAGGTGCCATTATTGGTATTATTTTTTCAGTTATCTTTACCATTATTTTTCTCGTATGTCCACAGATTATATGCATTGCTTTTGTAAAAAATGGAGTTGGAGTGTATGAACCACTTTTTAATTTGGAATATATCAGACAAACCTGGTATTTGATTCTTGCCTTTGGAATTTTGGGAATTGTAAGGGATAGTGTGAAATTTATTGATGGAAGTTATACAAAAAGGGTGATGTTTGTCACTATTATTACCAACCTCATTGATGGTGCGTTAACAATTATTTGGCTATTAAACGACAAGATCATGAATCCTAATTTTTTTGAAGGTATTGAGCAGTTGTTTGGAGAAAATACAGAAGTTATTTCGCAGGTTTTCATACAGTTTAATAAGGTATTTCTTGCAATTATCATTTTTGCGCTGGGAATTAATTGCATTGAGACAGTTATAAAAGCATTAAAATATAGTCGAAAATAAATAATTTGTAAAAGGCATATCTGACATTATGGAATCAAACAATTTTCAGATATGCTTTCTGCCGTTATAACGCTTCAAGCGAAAACTATGCATTTCTATCAGTTCACCATGTCAGTTTCACTTTGTGTTATATGATTTTGTTTCCCTTGAGAGCAGTAAGGATTAAAAAGGTGGATGATACTAAATCGGGTGCTAAGAAGTCTTATTGTAAGGGCACTATTCATCAGGCGGAGGCAATCATTTCCTGCAATCAGTGAGATTATTGATATGAGGAAGGTGAAAATAGAGGACAGGCTTGAAGATATGGAAGATTAAGGCAGAACATTAATTCAATATAAAAGGGATGATTATTGGACAGCCAAAGTAGTACTATATAATCAGAAAGAAACAAGATAATTAGGAAAGCTTTAGAAAAGCACAATACAAGAAAAAATAATCCTACAGGAGGACAGGACAATGCGAGATTGGATGGATTTTAACAGAGATGGAGAAGTTGATAGTACTGAAAGATTCTTTGCAGACGAAATGCTTTGCGGAAGCAGAGAAGAACATAAGGCATTATTTGGTAATGCCGGAGATTTTGTCGAAGAAATTGATGAAGAGGAGGAACTGGAAGATGAGCTGATGTATGCAGGACTTGATAAGGATGATTTGGAATTGATGGACGCAGATGAGAGAAGAGAAGCATTAGAAGATGCAGGGTTAGATCCGGATGATTATGATTTTGATTGATTAAATACAGAGAGAAAGGTGGCGCATTGCGTAAAGGTTCATTTGGACAATAGCTGGCAATATTTCTTGTTGCTATAGGAGTTTGCTATTTCATAGGAGCAATTAGTGATGCCGGTGAGCAAAAATGTATAAAAGCTGGCTGCGATAATAAACAGGCAAGTGGCAGTAGTTATTGTTATCTGCATAAACCGTATACAAGTAAATCGTTCTCACATAGTAGTTCTTCATATAGCAGGAACAGTAAAGCTTCGAATATTACTTCTTCTGGAAACACGAGTGGTTCAAGCAGATAAGGACTACATAAAATGGTTAAAAAATGATGGTTTGCAGATTATAAGAAGAATGGATAAGTAAGAAATACCACTTGAATATTTTTATAAAATAAATTCAAGTGGTAAAATTTAAAAAATATAAAGCCAGCAAAAATATTGCAAAAATCCAGCAAAAAGGTCAATATACAAACGCAATTTAGCCTTATGAAGGTAGTAATTCCTATTACTCCAAAATATTATTCTCACGCATATATTCCCCAATTTTTTTATCCAATACCAATATATGATTAGACAGCCAGCCAAGCAGGAATTGAATTAGGTCAAGAAGATAGCCAGTTTGATTATCGTCAATATCATCCAAATCTGAAATGTCAATTTCCACAAGACGCTCAATGAAAATAGAATGAGCCTTTTGCTGGCTGGAAAGCTCTGGATAATTAATTCGTTTCATTAATTCTTCTTCATCATGAAAATGTAATTGGGTATAATCCTTTAATTCGCCTAAAAGATGTATAATTTCATCATATTTATCAGGAATGAATTGATTATGAATAAGCTCATTTGTAGCACTAATAATCTCAAATAATCTGGAATGTTCACTGTCTATTATGTCAATTCCAGTTTTGTACTTATCAGTAAAGGCAAATGGATTTTCTACAGTTTCGTTAAGAGAAGTCATTTTGCCAATCATCATATCACTGGATAAAATGTGATGATACAACCAGCGAACTAAGTAGGAAAGAAGGTCATTAAGTGACTTTTTTGCATTTTCTGGTGATGAGGTATCAAGCACAAAATCATTCATCTTTTTGGTAAAGGCTTGATGCTCTGCTTTCTGTAAGGAAAGCTCAGGGTCATTAATACTTTCCATATAAGCTTCTTCATGGGCAAAGTGAGTGCTTGCATAATCCTTTAATGAGGTAATAAGATTTTTTGCGATAGGTGTTACATCCTCTGTGACTTCAACTAAAGTGAACGCCTCGTTAAGTAGTTTAAAAAGTTTTTTGTGTTCTTCATCAATATTGTCAATATGTAATAAACAATCATTTGTAAACTCGTACATATATTTCTCCTTTTTATGTTTTTAACACTATATTTATTGGGATAAGTATAGCACTAAACAGGGAAAATTTAAAGGTAAACTATGGTCATATACTGATAGCTTTACATAGCTAATTTTGCATATTAAAAATGTGTTTAATATTTTCAATAGACCAGCTATAAAGAGGTTTAAATTATTTCGTACTGTAAAAGCTCATACTTTAATTTACAGCCTTCATATATATTTTCAGGAAGTAATGCCCTTGCAACCAGTTTAACATCGTCAGTTTCAATGTCTGTTCTTTTTAAGTTGGCATAATCACCTGCTATTTGTATTACTTCATAATAAAATGTTTCCATAAGTATCTCCTTTAATGGTTTGTTGTATTTGATATATTATAAATTGTTTTTTAGATAAAAGGAATACTTTCTAAATAGCAACAAAAACAAATATGGATATTAATTAGAATTATTATATAGATTTATAGTACTCTTTAAGGTAATATATAATAAATTAATATGTAGTTATCAAATACGCAGTTACTATATATGAAATCTACATTTAAGTAATTATCTAATATACAATCATTAGCTGGAAAATCAACAACAATGTAGTCATCGGCTATGCAATTAACACATAATTAACCAACATAAAACAGGAGAAAAAGCTATGAACATACAGATATTTGGAACAAAGAAATGTAATGACACAAAGAAGGCACAGCGTTTTTTCAAGGAGCGTGGCATTAAGTTTCAGTTTATTGATATGAATGAAAAGAAAATTAGTAAGGGAGAGCTTCGCAGCATATGTCAGGCAGTAGGTGGCATTGCAGCAATGGTTAATGATAATTGTAAGTATAAGGACGCACTTGCACTTGTAAAATATATTTCAGAGGAGGAAAAGGAAGAAAAGCTCCTTGAAAATCAGCATATAATAAAAACACCTATTGTTAGAAATGGTAAGCGGGCAACACTAGGATACACACCAGAGGTTTGGAAGGGATGGTCATAGCAATAATAAAAGCAATAATAAAAATAGCAGGTAAAAAATCCTAGTGTCCGGATTATTGTACAGTATATATGATATTATCTTAGTATAGAAACAGTAAGAATTAATTTCTTACATATTATAATCATTGTTAAAGAGGTGACCATTATGGAGAAAAATTCAAATGTAACAAGTGTAGGCTTAGGATTAGTATGTATGGTGTGGATGACGCATTAGAGGATGAGGATTGGGATTAAGTTTGCTGAATACAAGGGGATATTCCAGCTATGAACATACGGATATTCCAGTTATGAACATACACGAGTTGACACAGCTATTTTAATATGTTAAAATCAACAATAGTTTTGTTACAAAACACAGTATATAGCAAGGCATTGAAGATGCAAAGTAGATTATGAAGAAATCTTATAGAGAATAGCCGCCATCGGCTGGAAGCGGTTTAAGAGGTTCATATATTGAAATTTCACATCGGAGCTTTATCTTTGAAAGAAAAGTAGGAGATAGCGTGAGTGAGCGTTAATCACATAGAGAGTTTACATATCTGTTTATATTAGATTAGATGTTGATATTAGATGATATGTAAAAAAATGGGTGGTACCGCGGATAATATTCGTCCCAGCTAGGAAATCCTGGCTGGGGCTTTCTTTTTTTCAATTTTTAATAATAGTTGAAAAAGTAATACAGCATAGGATTAACCCAATAAAATAAATCAATAAGTGAATGGAGGATAATCATCGATGAATGAAGCATTAGAAAGCATTAAGCAGAAAATCTTAGATGGTGAAAAAAAATTAACAAATTCCAAGGCTGTTTATGACTTTAAAAAATCATTTCTTGATTCTAAGGTTGGTCAGATTGGACAGTTAATGAAGGAAATGCGTAATATTGCAAGTGAAGAGCGTGCTAGTTACGGTAAAGGTGTAAATGAGTTAAAGGAATGGGCAATTAATCATTTTGCTGAAATAGAAGAAAAGATTAAGGCACAGGAATTAGAAGCAAAATATGAATCTGAAAAAATAGATGTTACAATGCCTGCAAAGACAAAACAGACAGGCAATCTTCATCCAATCACACAGATGAGAAATCAGTTAATAGATGTATTCCAGGGAATGGGCTTTGAGGTGTACGAAGGCTCTGAAATTGAAAATGATTACTACAACTTTACAGCCCTTAACACACCAAAGGATCACCCGGCGCGTGATATGCAGGATACCTTCTACTTATCACCTGAATTTTTACTTAGAACACAGACCTCAGCAGGACAGATTCATGTAATGGAAAGCAAAAAACCTCCTATTAAAATTCTTTCTCCAGGTAAGGTTTTCCGTTCAGATGATGATGCAACACATTCACCAATGTTTACACAGATGGAAGGTCTTGTTGTAGATGAAAAGATTACACTTTGCGACCTGAAGGGTATGTTGGATGTATTCGTACAGAAAATATATGGGGAAGGAACAGTAACCCGTTTAAGACCATCATATTTCCCATTTACAGAGCCATCAGTTGAAGTAGACTGCAGCTGTTTTGAATGTGGTGGAAAAGGCTGTAAGCTATGTAAGGGTACTGGCTGGATTGAAATTCTTGGAGCAGGTATCGTTAATAAAAAGGTATTGGAAAACTGTGGAATTGATTCTGAAAAATACAGTGGACTTGCCTTTGGTATTGGTATTGAAAGAACAGCAATGCTTAAATATGGCATAAATAATATTAAATTATTATTTGAGTCAGATTTACGCGTATTAAAGCAGTTAGATGACTAGGCGAAAAGGAGGATTATTATGTTAGTACCATTAAGCTGGTTAAAAGAATATGTAGATATAGATGTTACTCCAGAGGAGCTTGAGAAAAAATTATTTTCAAGTGGTTTTGAAGTAGAAGAACGCTATGAAGTAGGTAAGGACATCAGCAATGTAGTTGTTGGTCTTGTAGAGGAATGTGAAGGTATTCCAGAAACACATTTAAGTCTTTGCAAGGTAAATGCAGGCGAGCATGGAACCTTTCAGGTGTGCTGTGGAGCAGACAATGTAAAGGCAGGCGGAAAATTCCCACTTGCACTTGTAGGTGCGTCAGTATATGCAACAGCTAAGGACCACAAAACAGTTGAAGGCGTTATGACCATTAAGAAGGGCAAGCTTCGTGGCTATGAATCTTTCGGTATGCTTTGCTCAGGCGTTGAGCTTGGTGTAAATGAAAATATGTTCCCTGGCGGAGATTACAACGGACTTTTAGTATTGCCAGAGGATGCAGCGGTAGGAGCTGATGTTAAGCCAATTCTTGGACTTGACGATTGGATTTTCGATATAGCTATTACAGCAAACAGACCTGACTGCCAGAGTATTCTTGGCATTGCCAGAGAGGTTGCAGCTATTCTTAATAAGGAATTAAAAATGCCTGCAACAGATTATACAGAAACAGAGGTTAAAAAGGACGGCTTTAATGTAACAGTTGATGCTGCAGACTTATGTCCAAGATATATTGCACACTATGTATACGATGTAAAAATGGGTGAATCACCACTTTGGATGAAGAGAAGACTTCAGTTAGTAGGAATAGGTGCTATTTCAAATGTAGTTGATATTACTAACTATGTTATGAAGGAAATCGGTCAGCCAATGCACGCTTTTGATTGCTCATATCTTGAAGGCAATTCAATTAATGTAAGACGCGCTAAGGAAGAAGAAAAAATTGTTACCTTAGACGAGCAGGAATATACACTTAACCCAAATAATCTTGTAATATGTGACGGGGTTAAGCCAGTAGCATTAGCAGGTGTAATGGGTGGACTTAATTCAGAAATCAGAGATACAACTGCTGCTGTAATGTTTGAGTCAGCAAAATTTGCCCGTGACAACATTAGAAAAACAGCCAGAAGTCTTGGTAAGCGTTCAGATGCAAGTGCCAGATATGAAAAGGGTGTTGATGAATATTCAACAGTGCTTGGTATGAAGCGTGCATTACACTTAATAGAAGAATTAGGCTGTGGCAAGATTTCCTCAACACACATTGATGTAAATGTTGGCAATTCAATAGAACCACATGAAATGAAGGTTAGCGTTAAGAAGGTAAACGATGTATTAGGTATAGTTGTTCCTGATGACGAAATAATTAAGATTATGAAAAACCTTAATTTTGCACCAGCTATTAATGGTGATGAATTAACCTTACAGGTACCTGCCTATAGAGAAGATATGGACTCATACCCTGATGTTGCAGAGGAAGTTATTCGTATGTATGGCTACGATAATGTTGTTCCAACCTTTATGCCGGATGCAAAGGTAACAATGGGTGGAATGAATCAGAAGCAAAAGAAGGAACTTAAGCTTAAGAAGGCACTTTGCAGCATTGGTGCATATGAAGCAATACATTATTCCTTCTTCTCACCAGCAGATTTAGATATGCTTAAATTACCAGAGAATGCAAAGGAAAGGAATGCTATTAGAATTTTAAATCCTATTAACGAGGACCTTTCATTAATGAGAACAACCTTAGCAGCATCTATGATTAATGCTATTGTTAGAAACTTAAAGAAGGACAATGAAGCAGGAAGATTATTTGAAGTAGGTAATATTTTCATACCAAAGTCACTTCCACTTACAGAGTATCCTGATGAGAGAGAAACTCTTTGCGTAGGTGTCTGGGGCGAGGAGGAAGACTTCTTCACTCTTAAGGGCATTGCTGAAACTGTAGCAGAAACTCTTTGCCTTGAGTTTGAATATGAGCCGGCTAAGAAATCCTACCTTCACCCATATCAGACAGCAATAATCAAGTGTGAAGGACTTGAAGTAGGCTATTTAGGAAAGGTTGCATACGATATTGTCAAGGAGCTTGGTGTTCGTGGCGATATATATGTAATGGAAATGGATCTTAAGCTTATGTCACAGTGGTATGACAGAAAGACAATGTTTACTCCGTTATCAAAATTCCCAGAGGAAAAGCGTGATCTTGCACTTGTTATGGATAAAGAAATAACCTGTGGTCAGGTTGAGGAATGTATAAAGGAATCATGTAATTACATTAAATCAATTACATTATTCGATGTATACGAGGGTGCTCAAATTCCGGCAGATAAGAAGAGTATGGCATTTACAGTAGAGTTTGCACCAAAGGAGGAGGCTTTTGAGGCTGAATCAGTAGACAGATTTGTAAATAAAATCCTTAAAAATCTTAAAAAAGAAATGGATATTGATTTAAGAGCATAATATACAGACAATAAAAAAATAAAAGGTGTCAGCTATTAGATTAGAATAGTTGAAACCTTTTATATTAAGTCAGAAAAAGAAAACCCAAAGAAGTGCTGATAGGAAAGAAGAAAAACGGGGCTGAATGTGTTAAGTGCATTAATGAGGTATGGAAACAGCATAATTAACGATAAAGTATATCAACAAACATAATTTGTTCTATATTATATTGACACTTAATATTCATAATAATATACTTACAGCTAATGCTAAGAAGCGGCTGGTTGAATACATATACTCTCACTTAGGGGAGTTTCATTTGCTGGTGGATAGCTCATATGGTACTAAATACCAAAACTTTATACATAGGTTAGTTAAAACTTACTTATGGTAGACATATATAACAATAAATAAAAATCACAAGGAGGATTAAGTAAATGGCTAAAAAAAATAGCGAAAAACAAACACCAATTCAGCAGTTGTTTCAATATGCTGGAAATTATAAGTATCTTACAGTTGCCTCTTGGGTGTTGGCAACAATAAGTGCATTTATAGCGCTTGTTCCATTTTACTTTATATGGCGTTTGGTAAAAGAGGTGTTACGAGTTGCACCGGATTTTGCAAACGCGAAAAATTTATCAGCTTACGGCTGGAGTGCTGTAGGCTTTGCAATTCTTGCAATGGTTATATACATAGGAGCATTAATTTGCTCCCATTTGTCAGCCTTTAGAGTTCAGACAAATATGCGTTCAAGCTTAATGAAGCATATTTTAACCTTACCTTTGGGGTTTATGGATGATGAGGGAAGTGGAAAAATAAGAAAGATTGTCAATGAGTCAAGTGCTGCAACTGAAACCTACATTGCACATCAACTGCCGGATAAATGTGTGGCAACTGCTACACCAGTTGGCTTAGCTGTACTTCTTTTAGTATTTGACTGGCGACTTGGACTTTTATGTCTTATTCCAGTAGTAATTGCATTTATGGTTATGGGTGCAATGATGGGTGAGAATATGAAAAAGAAAATGGCAGAATATCAAAACGCCTTAGAGGAAATGTCAAGCGAGGCTGTTGAATATGTAAGAGGAATTCCAGTTGTTAAGACCTTTGGACAGTCAGTTTTTTCCTTCAAAAGATTTAGAGAGTCCATTGAAAAATACGAAAAATGGACAGTTTCATATACTAAGGATTTAAGAATACCAATGATGGGCTATACAGTAGCTATAAACTCTGTATTTGCTATAATTATTGCAGCAACCTTCCTTTTAGGAGGAGTAAAAAGTGGAAGCGTAAATAGCACATTTTTATTAAATCTCCTATTTTATATAATTATTACACCGATTATTACAGTAACACTTACAAAAATGATGTATGCTGGTGAGAATACAATGGTAGTTGAGGATGCACTTACAAGAATAAACAGTATTCTTGAAAGAAAGGCTTTAGCACAGTCTATAGAGGAAAAACAGCCAAAGGATTCCTCTATTGAATTTAAAAATGTATCTTACAAATATGAGGGTGCTAATAATAACGCTTTAAGCAATGTAACCTTAACAATAAAGCAGGGTGAGCAGGTGGCATTTGTTGGACCATCAGGTGGAGGTAAAACTACACTCGCCCGTCTTATTGCCAGATTTGCAGATACAACAGAGGGTACAATATTGATAGGTGGTGCTGATGTAAAAAGCATTAACCAAAAGGAGCTTATGGATAAGGTTTCTTTTGTATTTCAGGATAGTCATATATTAAAAATGTCTATATATGATAATGTAAGAATGGGAAAAAAGGACGCAACTCGTGAGCAGGTAATGGAGGCATTAAAAAATGCTCAATGTGAGGATATTATAGAAAAATTGCCTAAGGGTATTGATACTGTAATAGGCTCAAAGGGTATATATTTGTCTGGTGGTGAAGCACAAAGAATTGCCATTGCAAGAGCAATGCTAAAGAATGCACCAATATTAATACTTGATGAGGCAACAGCTTTTGCTGACCCGGATAATGAAGCAAAGGTACAGGCTGCTTTTAGCAAATTGTCACAGGGTAAAACAGTTATTATGATTGCACACAGACTTTCATCAGTTAAGGATGTAGATTGCATTTATGTGCTTAAGGACGGAAGGATATGTCAAAGCGGAAAGAACGATGAACTGGTAGCGGCAGACGGAATTTATTCCCATATGTGGAATGAATACAACAAGTCAGTATGTTGGAAGGTAGGTGTGTAATATGAACCTTAAAGAAAAGCTTATACATAGATATGCTCTTTCAAAGCAAGGGGCAACAGATATGATAAAGGCATTTATATCAGTTACAATATCAGATTTGGTACTTATGATACCTGTTTCACTGTTATATTTTTTAGTAAAGGATTATATGGAAGGAAAACTTTCACAAAGAGTAGGCTTTTATGTGGCAGGAGTTATTACAACTCTTATATTAATAGGAATAACAACCTATATACAGTATAATAACTGCTTTTTATCAACCTATGTAGAAAGTGGTGTCAGAAGAATTACTCTGGCTGAAAAGCTTAGAAAAATTCCACTTTCCTTCTTTGGCAAAAAGGATCTGTCTGACCTTACAAGTACAATTATGTCAGACTGTGCAATGATGGAAACTGCTTCCTCTCACTTTATACCAGAGCTGGTAGGTGCCTGCATATCTACAGCCCTTGTAGCAGTTGGAATGTTTTTCTTTGATTGGCGTATGGCACTTGCAGCCTTATGGGTGCTTCCAATTTCCTTTATAATTGTGGGCTGCTCTGGAAGGGTGCAAAAGAAATTAAGTAGAAAACAAATGAAATTAAAAATGGCCTGTGCTGATGGAATACAGGAATGTCTTGAAAGTGTAAGAGATATTAGAGCATATAATACACAGGATGATTATATGAAGGGGCTTGATTTAAAAATTAAAGCAGTAGAAAAGCACGCCATAGTTACAGAACTTGGAACAGCTATATTTGTCGGCAGTGCACAAATGATTTTAAAGCTTGGCATTGCAACTGTTGCTTTAGTAGGAGGAAGTCTTTTAGCTAAGGGTGAAATAGATACTATTACCTTTTTTATGTTTTTATTGGTAGTATCAAGAATTTATGACCCAATGCAGGTATCCTTACAGAATTTAGCTGCAATTATTTCCTCAGAGGTACAAAGCAGCAGATTAGACGAAATCTTATCCCATAGCGTACAGGAAGGCTCATCAGTTATGGATAATAAGGGCTTTGATATTGAATTTTCAAATGTAGGCTTTGCTTACAATAAAGATGAGGTGGTTTTAAAGGATGTATCCTTTGTGGCAAAGCAGGGTGAGGTTACAGCACTTATAGGACCATCTGGTGGTGGAAAAACTACAGTGTCCCGTCTTGCTTCAAGATTTTGGGATGTAAATAAGGGAAGGATTACAGTAGGTGGAATGGACATATCAAAAATAGACCCAGAAATCTTAATGTCCTTATATTCTATTGTATTTCAGGAGGTCACATTATTTAATAATACTGTAATGGAAAACATTAGAATAGGTAAGATAGGTGCAACAGATGAGGAGGTTATTGCAGCAGCAAAGCTTGCTCATTGTGATGAATTTGTAGAAAAGTTGTCTGACGGCTGGAATACAATGATAGGTGAAAACGGCTCTGAGCTTTCAGGAGGAGAAAGACAAAGAATTTCCATTGCCAGAGCATTCTTAAAAAATGCACCTATTATACTTCTTGATGAAGCAACTGCTTCCTTAGATGTAGATAATGAAACTATGATTCAGGAGTCCTTATCCAGACTTATTAAGAATAAAACTGTTATGATTATAGCTCATAGGATGAGAACAGTTGCAGATGCTGATAAGATAGTAGTATTAAAGGATGGGGTTGTTGCTGAAAGTGGTAAACCAGATAAGTTAAAGGAACAGAAGGGTATATATTCAAGTATGATTAATACACAGCTGCTTGCAACAGACTGGAAATTGTAAAATGATTAATATGCCAGATAATATATTATAGACAATATGACATAAATAATGTGATATAAATAATGTGATATAAATAATGTGATATAAATAATATGATACAAATAATGTGATATAAAAATTATATTATACACAGTATACAAAATATGTATATAAAATACATAATCAGGCAAAAATATACAATATCTTTTAAAAACTGCCAATAGAAAAATGGGATACTATTGGTAGTTTTTTTATACCGAAATCTAATATTTTCTTCAAAAACTGCAAATTTGGGACATAAAACTGCAAATTTGGGACATTGGAGTACAAATCAGACAAAAAGTGATATATTTATACAAAGTAAATAAAGGAGGTTTGAATAGATAGAAAATGTATAAATTTAAAAATGAATGAGGGAGGGTGTATGCTTGAAAAATTAGTAAATAAAATAATAAAAAAGCAAATTGAAAAAAAGACAATAGGACAAGAGGAGGCAGATATATACAGATATGGATATTTTTTGTTGTTCGAGGTTTTCCTTAATATTACAATAGCTTTTATTATAGGAATATTATTTAAAGACCTAAAAACTATAATAGTTTTTTTAGCCGTATATATTCCAATAAGAACCTACAGTGGAGGCTGGCACGCGGATAAGCTATGGAAGTGTACAGTTATATCAAATATAATGATAGTTGGAATTGAGCTTTTGGTGAAATATTGCACAAAGGTGTTAAATAATAACATTGTTTATATAAACAGCTTTGTAGTGCTGCTTATATGTATAGTATATATATGTGTGGTTTCGCCTGTGGACACAAAAAATAAGCCCTTAAATGCTAAAGAGAAAAGGATATATAAAAATAAATTACTAAGGATAATAGTTTTTCAAATATGTATATTGCTGATATTTGTTTTTTCAAAAGCAAAAGCTGAGATTTTTGTATTAGAATACGGGTATCTTATGCAGACTATTATGTTATTAATGGAAAAGATGAAAAATAAGGACTAAAGGAGGCGGGAAAATATTGGAAAATATTGAAAAAAATGATATAATAAAAGCTATGAATTCGTAGAAAGAGTGAGAACGACTATGATACACATAGCTATTTGCGATGATGACAAAAATTTTATTTCATATGTTAAAAAAATGATAATTAAAGCTGGTGTAAATCCGGAAAATGTATACTTTTCAGAATATACCTCTGGACAAGAATTTGTATTTAAAATAGATTCTGCAAATGAATGTGATTTATTAATATTAGATATGCAGTTAGGAGATATGGATGGAGATGATGTTGCTAAAATTTTCAGACAGGCATATCCATATGCTGTTTTAGTATTTTGCTCAGGCGTTCAGCTGCCTACAGTTAAATCATTTAAGGCTACCCCGTTTAGATATTTGCTAAAATCCTACAGCGATGAAGAACTGATTGGTGAAATGAAGGAAATATTAGGGGAAGTAAGAAGAAATATGAATGAAGAGTATATTATTGGTCATTATAGGGCTACTACAGTTAAGGTAAAAATAAAAAATATTATGTATATTACCAATTCAAAACGAGGCAGTAGAATATTTGTATCTGCTGACAGCGAGGAATATGGTTTTGAGGAGCCTATATTAGTTGATGCAAAACTATCGGAGTTGTATGAACTGTATGGAAAATTCGGGTTTGAATTTGCCAGCACAAGCTATATTGTAAATATGCGACATGTTAAAAAGATTGTCGCAAGCGATTTAATACTTTACACAGATGAAAAATTGACTATCACGAGGCCATATTTTAAAGAGTTTCGTGAAAAGTTTACAAGAAATTTGGCAAGAAAATATTAGAATGGATATAGGAGATTAATTGTGGATGCATTGGATAAAGTAATAATGTTTTTAGGGTGCATAATCGAAGTTTTTTTATTGTTCGACTATTTTTATAATTTTTTTCCAATCAAGGAAAGGTGGACAAAGAAAAATGTATGGGCTATTGCAATAGGGATGTGTTTGATATTATTTTTAATTAATTTATTTAAAAACGGTTTTTTAAATCTTGTTTTTATACAAATATTATTATGGTGTTTTGTATGGATAGTATTTGAGGCTAAAATAAGTGTAAAGCTTGGATATTTTATAATTGCATATGCAGTTATGATTGGGGTTGAGTTTTTGTATTTGATAATGTCAGAAACAACACTGGCTTTAGTGACTAGAACGGGACTTGTTCCTTTTTCACAGTATATATGGCAGTTGATATTTATAAAGTTTTTGAATTATTTGGTCTTTGCTGTATTGAAGCAGACCTCAAGTAAATCAAAAAAGCGTCTGTCAAATAAAATGTTTGCAGCATATATGTGTCTGCCTATATGTACAATAGGCTGTATGATAACAATATTTTATTCAGGAGTAGATTTTTCAAGTAATTTTGCACCAAAACTTCTAATGACAGTATTTTTTGTATTTATGCTGTTTGGCAATATTTTTGTTTTCTACGCATTCCAGAAATATACAGAGGGACTGGCCTTAGAAAGTGAAAATCAGGTTGAGATAATGCACCAGAAGGCTGAGATATATCGTTTAAATCAGATAACAGAAATGAACGACAATTATAAGGAAATAGTTCATAACACCAGTCACTTTTTAAAGGTTATTGGTGAAATGGCTGCTGAAAATCAAAATCAGGAGATATATGACTTAGTCAAAAAAATTGATAAATCCTTTGAAAAGAATGTGGTTACAGTATATAGTAACTACAAAATAGTAGACACCTTGCTTGCAGAAAATGAAACAAAGGCAAAGCAGAAGGGAGTCACCTTTGATGTTTATATTGAACAGGGAACTAATCTGGACAATATATCAGAGGTGGATATGATTTCAATGTTAGGAAATCTTCTGGACAATGCAGTAACAGCAGCATCAAAGAAGGAAAAGGATTCATTAGTAAAAGTAAGGATATTTATGCAAAATGAGGGCAATATCTGCGTAGTAAAAATAGTTAATGATTTTGTTGGAAATTTAGTAGAAGAAGGTGGAAGACTTTTGACTACAAAGAAGGATGGAGGCTTACATGGCTTAGGAATATCAAGTGTAAAGCGTACTGCTGAAAAGTACAATGGATTTCTTGAGCATTATGTGGAGAATAATCAGTTTATATCAGTTTTGATATTACCAACAGCATCATAAAAATAATTTCATATAAAAAGAGGGGGAAAGAGAGCTTTAAACATAATTATAAAGCTTATCTGCCCCTCTGCTTATGAAAGATACATTAATCGACAAATTATATTGGCAGATGCCGAAAAATAGGGAAAAGTTCTTGAATAAACAGGGGCATATATATTGACTTTTGCATATACATAGGGCATATTATTCTTAGGTATTTTCACAATGTAATTTAGGGATGCGTACTAAAAAGGGGTACAAGCAGTAAACTAAATATTGCAAAAATACATAAAAAATACAAGTGTACATACGACTATACTTTTTGTGTTATAAGGAGGAACGATGAATGTATAGAGAACAAAAATTATCACATGTATTCGGTATGCTTTTTGCATCAATTATTATCTTAGGTGCATCTGTTTTATGTATTAATATAATACCAGTTGCAGATATGGTAAAGGAATTTGGTATTCCTGCCGCAGTAGCAGGCACTGTACTTAATATTGTAGAAGCTGGTGGCTGGGTATCACTTATTGTTTCAATATTGACAGGTGCTGCCACAGGTGGATTATCTTTAATAGCTGCGGCTGGAAAACAAGGTATAAAAAAGTATTTGAAAAAACAGATAAAGAAAAAAGGGAAAAAAGCAGTTATTGCTTGGTAGTATTATAAATTAAGGATGGCGTATGTACACAAGTATTTTTAAAATTATACTAAATAGAAGATTAAATATAAAAATTAAATCCTTTATGGTACTTGCAAAAAAAATAGGGTTTAATATACATAGTGAAAAATTGGTATATAGTGTATATTTTATTTTCAAAATTATTTTTGCCGTTGGAGCAGGAATAGGGTTATTTGCCTGGAGTAACAGGTGCAAATATTTTGATTTAATTATAGTTAGTACCACATTGCTGAATGTTATTTTTAAAATAATAGATGGGGGAATAGAATACAAGGATTCTTTTATATTCCCTTTTGAAAATTTATATAAATTATCTGTAGCAAATAAACAGAAAATATTCAGAACACAGTTTTTTGCATTGCTATCATATCATATTATGACAGATGAAATACAATGGGCATCTATACTTTATGTATTATGTTGTGTAATTACAGATAAAGTGACAATAGTATTTTTTATAAATTTTATTTTAATGTTACTTTTTGGGTACTTATTTGCAAATATTTTTATAGGAAAATATATGTATACTGTAATTATGAAAAAAATATCATTTATTAGGTTTGTATCATATATTGCAGCTTCAATATTAATAATTTTTATTACATATACTATCTTTGGGAAAATAGTTGATTTTATAAGAAATCAAAAAATTATAAATAACCAGAATATTAAACTTCTTTTAGATGATGATTATGTAAAGTCGGTGTTTAATGCTTACGGAAATAAAATCTTAGAAGCATTAGCAGGCATTTCCTTAAAGCTTAAGTCATTGAAAAAAATATTTAGTAGTATTGAAAGCATACTGGTATGGACAGCAGGTATATTAATATTATCTCAAATTAAAATAGAGTTTATTACCATTAAAGATAAAATCAATAAAAAAAGATTTTGCGATTTGTATAGCAGGTACATAAAACTTCTAAAAAAAATAGTATTCAAAAAGAATACACTGGTTTTAAATCTAATTGAGAGCATAGAAAAATACAGATGGTCATTTGCAAAGAATTTTTTTCAGGTAGCACTGCTGGAATACGAAACATTAACATATGTGATTATATGTATAACTGCAATTTTAAATACTGAAAATAATATACTTAGGATTCAGATTTTGCTATGTATGAATTTACTTACAACGGTTACACAGGCAAGTGAATTAAGAGATAGTGGATATGCCCTTTTTTCATTGTCTGGGGACAAGGAGCATATTAAATTAATAAAAATGTCATTATTGAATAAAAATAAAATATGGAAATATAAGGAAGTGGTTTTCAGAAGTATCTTAATAATACCGTATACAATAATATTTCTAATTAATATTCTAATTTCAATATACATAAGATTACCCCTACATTATTTTGTAGTGTTAGCAGCAATATTTGCAGCTTGCATATTTGTTATGCCTATAATTCAGCTATATATGATTCCGTTAGTATATAGTGATGAATATTTATCAGAGGTACAGGTTGGAGAAAATTTTGTTGAAGAGGAAATTGCAGATAAAATGCAGGAATTTCCAAGAATTTTAATAGTTGTAGTTCCAATGCTGGTAACTATATTTATGATTTTTATAAAAATGAGCAGAAGCATATTATTGATTTTAGCAGAGCTAATATATTTGTCTATAAGTATAACAATTTTGTACAAATATATGATGAAAATAAGAAATAGAGGAATAGATAATGCAATTAAAAACATTTATTAAAAGAGAAAAAAGGTATTTTGTATTCTGGCTAATAAGTATTATTTCTTTTTTTCTAGGAGTAATATTTGGAATAATATTTGCCGGAAATATAAATAAAATAAATCCTAATGAGGTACAAGCTGTAAATGTGTTTAAAAATAATATATTAGTAGGTAGTTCTATGATGTTTCTAGGCAGTTTAACAGGTGGTGTATATGGAATTATAGTATTATATATTAACGGATATATAGTAGGAAAATTAGCTGTTTACTTGATTACAGCCAATATGGGAAAATACATATTTTTAGGGATTTTTCCACACTTTGGTTTAGAATTGCTTGGACTAAGCATATTTGCAATAATTGGATTTATACCAGCTAGTGAGTTTATATGCTGGATAAGAAAGGGCAGCTTTAGACTGTCTGTTAAAGAAATATTGAAAAAGTATATTGCAATGATGTCAATAGGCAGTATTTGTTTGTTTTTTGCAGCACTTATAGAAAGCTATGTAAGTGTTGTAATTTAGAAGCGGAGGTATATATGGGAAAAAGTAGAGAAATAAAACTAAGTATACTTCAGGGGGTAGTATCTATATTATTGTCTACATTAATAGTAACTAGAATTATTTCAGATGTGGCAGAGTATGAATTTGAAATATACCAATATGTAATAATTTATACAGTATCAGTATTAGCAACACTTTTTATTGTTACAATAATTATGATGTTTGTAACCAGCTTAGAGGCTTTTTTAATAATACTGATAGATAAAAAATTCAGCTTGAGAAATCTATTGCTGGTTAATTATAGTTTTTTTGGAAAATGTATTTTGGCAAGCTCTGTTTTGATTTATATATTGTATGAGGATTTTAATAGTACCATATGCCAAATTGCTGTTTTAGTAACTGTTTTGCTGGTGGCTTTATTTATTTTTTTGAACTACTACAGTTTGGTAAAGGTTGCTATTGTAAATAAAAAGGCTGCAAAGGCTATTACAACAGTAATGCTAATAATAATGGCAGTATTTAATACAGCAGCATTAATATAAAAGCAAAGCTTGCTATGACTTTTTTGTACTGATGAAAGAGGTATATATGTATTTGAATATTGATAAAATATCCTTTTCTTATGAGAATAGTGAGAAAGATATTTTTAACAACTTATCCTTAAAAATTGAAAAGGAAGGGATTTACATAATTGAAGGTGAAAATGGAAGTGGAAAGTCAACATTGTTGAAAATACTTGCATCAATTATTAACATTAAGCCAGAAAAGGTTATGTTTAATGGGGTATGTGTAGGACAAAAAATGTATAAAAAAATGACTGGGTATATTCCGGATACGCCTATTTTATATGATGAATTAACAGGATATGAGCATATGAATATTTTTATGGATTTGTGGGATATGGGGCGAGAGGAAAGAAAAGCTTATGTAGGTAGGTTTAATGAAATATCAGAAAAATTGTCCCTTGATACATTTCTTACAGAAAAGGTAAGAGTATTGTCATATGGTACAAGGTATAAGCTGTTTTTTACATTAATGTTATCAAGAAGTCCAAAGCTGTTACTCTTAGACGAACCTTTTACATCACTGGATATAAGGTCGCAGCACACAGCTATAGATTACATAAAAGAATATGGAAAAGGTGCAATAGTAATTGTATCAAGTCATCAAAGAGAAATAATAAATCAGCTGTCAAAAAATATATACCAGCTGAAAAATGGAGCTTTAGAGGAGGCAGACAATGAAGAAATTTTGGAAAATATACACAGCAATTAATCTCATTATAATTATTGCAATAATATTAACGGGTGCAGTAAATTATATGATAGGAAAAATTATGATAGGTATATGTGCTGGATTTTTTATATCAGGAGTATTTAAACTGATAGATAGAGAAAATTAAATATTTAGGTGAAATTGTTGGTGGAAATATTGCTATATAAATGATAATATGAAAGTGTTTATAGTTGGACGAAAATTCAATTTATTTGAAAACACAGGAGGCAATATGACATTACAGCAATTAACATATCTGGTAACTGTAGCAGAATGTGGCAATATTACAGAAGCAGCGGAAAAGCTCTATATTTCCCAGCCTAGCCTTAGTGCTGCAATTCAAAAGCTTGAAAAGGAGATGAATATTACAGCATTTGTCAGATCTAGTAAGGGTGTTGTGGTTACCAGAGATGGTGAAAGACTTTTATCCTTTGCAAGAATGTTATTAGAGCAGGCTGAAAATATGAAGGAGCAATTTGTTGACGAAAAGAAAAGTACGCCAAAGTTTTCTATATCTTGCCAGCATTATTCCTTTGCTGTAAATGCCTTCGTGGATTTAATCAAGGAATATGATGCGAATAAATATAGCTTTATTATGAGGGAAACACAGACAGGGGAAATTATTGAGGATGTTGCAAATGGAAAAAGCGAGGTAGGAGTTTTATATTTGTCACTACATAATGAAGCTATACTTAGTAAGCTGATAAAAAATAACAACTTAGAGTTTAACGAACTGTTTGTAGCCAAGCCCCATGTTTTTATACAGAGAAAGCACCCTTTAGCAAAAAAAGAGGTTTTAACCCTGGAGGATTTAAAACCTTATCCATATCTGGTATTTGAACAGGGGGAGAAAAATTCCTTTTATTTTGCAGAGGAATTTTTAAGTATGCTGGATTTTCCTAAAAACATACAGGTAAGAGATAGAGCTACATTATTTAATCTTGTAATAGGTCTTAACGGCTTTACTGTAAGCAGCGGTGTTATTGACCAGAAGCTTAATGGCAGTAATATTGTTGCAAGAAGGCTGGATGTTGAAAACACAATGAAAATTGGAATTATAAAAAGAAAAAATACCATACTTAGCAGATACGGTGAGGCGTATGTAAAATTCTTAAAAAATCATCTTCCCATAGTTTAAAACTATGGAAAACCATACAAAATATATATTTTTCAATAAATTGTCTTTTTGCTAATATAATTAAAGGCTTAAGGCTTTAGAAAAATAGAAGTGAGGCAAAAGAATGTTAAATATTAAGTACGATATTGTAGGTTCATTTTTAAGAACTGATGCTATAAAGAAAGCAAGAGCAGAATTTAATGATGGAAAAATTCAAATTGAGGACCTTAGAAAAGTTGAAGATGAAGAAATTGCAAAGCTTGTAAAAAAAGAGGTAGAGCATGGCTTAAAATATGTTACTGACGGCGAGTTTAGACGCAGATGGTGGCATTTAGACTGGCTTAAGGAATTTGACGGATTTTCAACAAAGCATTTTGATAAAGAGAGAAATGGTGTTGTAAATCATATTGAAATAGGCTATATAACAGGAAAAATTTCCTATAATCCTAATAGAAAGCACCCTGAAATAGAAGACTATGATTTTCTTTATAATGAAGCAAAGAAATATGAGGGTGTTGTAGCTAAAAAGTGTATTTCAGGACCAAATATGATACTTGTAGATAATTACCTACAGCTTGGCATTAAGGAAATACCATATTATGGTGCTGATATAAATTTATTAATTGATGATATTGCGAAGGCATATCAGGAGGCAATATTAGATTTATATAATCATGGCTGTAGATATTTACAGATTGATGATACCTCATGGACTTATATGATAGATGAAAACTTTTTAAAGAAGGTTGATGGACTTGGTTATAAAAAGGATGATGTACTTGAGTGGTTTAGAGTAGTATCTACAAAGGCTCTTGAAAATAAGCCAAAGGATATGATTATTGCTAATCATTTCTGCAAGGGTAACTTTAAGGGACACCCATTATTTGCAGGCTTTTATGATACTGTAGCTCCTGTAATTGCAAAAATACCATATGACGGCTTTTTCGTTGAATATGATGATGAACGCTCAGGTTCCTTTGCACCTTGGGCAGTATTAAAGGATACAGGTGCAACCTTTGTAGCAGGACTTATATCTACAAAAAATCCAACCCTTGAAACAAAGGAGTACATAAAGCAAAGATATGAGGAGGCTAAGGCTGTAGTAGGAGATAATATAGCATTATCACCACAGTGTGGCTTTGCGTCTGTTGAAGAAGGAAATTGTATAGATGAGCAGACACAGTGGAAGAAGATAGATTTATTGGTGTCTTGTGAGGATTTTATATAAGATAATGCTTTTGTAAGCTGCTTTCTGATAATAAATTTACAGGTGGGACTTTAATGTATAAGCTTTTGGGTTAAGATTATGAAAAAATATTGCTATGCTTTAATAATGAAATTATAGTTATAATAAAATTATTAAGGCATAGCTTTTTTGTATGCTATAATACAGGTGTTTGTAATAATACTATTTTTGTTTTGCTAGTTGCAAAAAGATAAAAGGGTATGTTATTGAAGCTGTATAGTTGTAATTAATGATAGTATTTGTAATAGAAGAAATTAAATAAAAAAGGAAGGAAACGGGAAATAAAGTGGAAAAGAAAATAGATAGTAAAGCAAGTAAAAAGGCAGATAATGAAATTATAAGAAAGGAAATACGATTTACAGGAAATGTACAGGGTGTGGGCTTTAGATATAGGGCAAAATATGCCGCTGAGGGACTAGGTGTTACTGGCTGGGTAAAAAATGAATGGGATGGGTCGGTGCTAATGGAGGCACAAGGAACACAAAAGCAGATAAATGAAATGTTAAAATTAATAAATCAAAGCTCATATATAGTCATTGACAATATAAGGTATAATGTAATACCATTAGAGGAGTGCGAGTATGGGTTTCACATTAGATAAAAGGGATGTTGTATGGTTTGTGTAACACTAATAATTTCAAAACAGACACGCTCTCGCTCGATTTCAATGTAGCGGTACATAAAGCCAGCAAACTATTACAAGTAATAGCTTGCCAGCTTAAGTACCGACATTTCCATACGGTCTGTTTTTGAAGTTATTAGTGTTACACAAACCTGTACACAAATCTACATCTTGGCAAAAACAGGGTGGATAGATATATGAAGTAAAATGCTGGGACATACGAATTGTCAAGGGCAAGGCTGTGTATGGATATAGAGCAGAGTGCTGTATAGGAAAAGGCAAAGTTACAATAGCTAATGTGAATTACATATAAGTTTATGTGAGAGGTGGTAATATGTGGAAAATTGAAAGAATTACAGAGGCAGATTATGGCTGCGAGGAAAGGCAGGAGGGGGAAAAGCTTAAGGCTTTGGTGATTGTTGTTGATGAAAATGGCAATAAAAGGTATATTGAAGTGGAGGAGGAGTGGTTAGAAATAAATAATATTAATGAGAAGCAGGAATGGCTGGCTTCTTATGAAGAGGATAGGTTATAGGCTTGTTGGTTAGGTTTTAAGTTGACTAAAAATATGTATAGTTGCAGACTTATATAGTTGTATAATCGCAAAATTGTATAAAAGTAAAAGAAATGGAGAGCTAAAGGAAAATGGAAAAAACAGACATTACTGTTGAGGAGATAAAAAAAGCCTCAGGTATAATCGGAAGGCTGGGAGAGTATTATAAAAGCAAGGTAGTAGGGCAGCAGTTTCTAGGATATTCATTATTAGTTTCAATGATTACAAATGGCCATATTCTTATTGAATCTGTACCAGGACTTGCAAAGACTACAGCAGCAAAGGTAATGACAGATGCTGTAGACGGAAGCTTTTCAAGAATACAGTGTACACCAGATTTGTTACCAAGTGATATTATTGGAACACAGACCTACAATGCTGCAACAAATTCTTTTGAAAATAAGCTGGGACCTGTTTATGCAAATTTTGTACTGCTTGATGAGATTAATCGTTCAAGTGCAAAGACACAAAGTGCTATGCTTGAAGCAATGCAGGAGCATATGGTTACGATAGGTGGCAAAACCTACAATATGCCAGAGGTGTTTGTAGTTATTGCTACTCAAAATCCTGTAGAACAGGAGGGTACATATGTGCTTTCAGAGGCCCAATTAGATAGATTCTTATTAAAAGTCAATCTTGATTACCCAAATAGAAATGAAGAAATGGAGATATTAAATAGAATAGAGGGAGATGTGTTCTCGAAATCAAATGCTGTTTCAAATGTAGAGGAAATAGTATTTTTGCAGGATTTATGTAAAAAGGTATATATGGACCAGTCTATAAAGAAATATATTGTAGAGATTGTTCAGGCATCAAGAAATGCAGATAAACTTCTGCCACCAGAATTAGCACAGTATGTAGCTATGGGAGCTAGTACCAGAGCAGCAATTTCATTTATGGAGGTAGCAAAGGCAGTTGCCTTAATAAACGGCAGGACATATTGTATACCTGATGATGTTAAGACAATGAGATATTCAATATTAAGACATAGAATTATGCTTAATTTTGCTGCAATGGCGGATGATATAAAGGAAGAAACAATTATAGATGCAATTATAGGAACAGTTAAGACACCATGAGAATGAATTATATAGCAAAAATTCAATCTAATTTAAAGGGAAACAGAGTTATACAGACCAAAAAGGCTACCTCAAGGCTTTTAGACGGCTCATATTATTCCATATACAAGGGAAGAAGCATGAATTTTGATGAGCTGAGGGAATATGTAGCAGGCGATGAGGTGAAGGATATAGATTGGAAAGCATCCTCAAGAAGCCAGAAGCTTTTGGTCAGACAGTATATAGCTGAAAAAAAACATAATATTATGATTGTGTTAGATACAGGAAAGCGTATGCTGGCAGATACGAGGGAGGGTCAGGAGAAAAGAGAAGTGGCTCTTATGTGTGCTGGAACTATGGCCTACCTTATCAATAAAAACGGCGATTACATAAGTGGTATTTATGCTAATGAAAAGCTTGTTTCATATTTTCCCTTTAAGACAGGATTATTTAATATTGAAAATATTCTGGCAAATTACCATACAAAGGTTACATACTCCAATGAATCTAACATAAATATACCCCTTTCTTATATTACTAAGAATTTTAGAAAAAGAATGATAATAGTTATATTCACAGATAGGGAAGGAGTCCGCACAATGTCTGAAACAGCCTTAAAAAAGCTGCTAATAATGAATGACATATTGTTAGTAAATATAGGAGATGCAGTTAAAAGTGGGCAGAAGGTATATGATGTTATAGACAATACATATCTTCCAGATTATTTTACTGAGGATAAAAAGCTTGCAGATATAGAAAAAGAAAATATATCAAGGGTTGAAGCAGAGTGCAGGGAAAAGCTGAAAAGGCTGGGAATTTCTTCTGTAACCATAAATCATACAAATCAGATTGAAGAGAAGTTAATAGAGCTGTTTGGAAAACATAAAGGAGAAAAGAAAGCTAATGGAAACCTCAGTTAAGTTAATGGAGCCATTTTCCTATAGTATTTTACCTATTGTAATTTTAGGTATTATTGCAGTAGGAATGTTTATATATTTTGCTGTAGATATTATTTTAAAAAAATGTAGGCAAAGAGAAAAGCAGCCGGTAGTGAAGCAGTTATCTAAGGACACAATTATACAGATAAAAGAAAAATATATAAAAGAGCTTGAAAAAATAGAAATGGATTATAATGCTAAAAAAATAACATTACGAAGTGCATATCAAAAAATGAGCAGGTGCATTAGAAAATTTGTTTTTGATGTAACAGGCATAAGAGTACATAATTATACCTTAGAGGACATAAAAGCACTACATATGCCTATACTAGAGGAATTAATAAAGGAATATTATGCACCGGAATTTTCAAAGCAATCCTCAGGTGATGTGACAGCTTCATTAGAAAAAACGAAAAGGGCTATTGAAATATGGAATTAAGATATTTTTATATTATTATTTTAGGGATGATAGTTGTACTAAGCCTGATTGTTCTGTGTTTTGTTAATCTAAGAAAAGATAAAGAATACAAGGGTGGAAAAAAGGTTGCAGATAATACATATATTGTGGATAACCCATATTTTAAAAAGAAGGTTAGAAGATACAAAATATACAAAATTATTACCACAGGATTATGTATATTAGCTGTGGCAATATGCTTTTTTATGCTGGCAGGACCATATCAGGTAAAGGAGGAGGACAAGAATAAATATAATAGAGATATTATATTGTGCATAGATGTATCTGCATCTGTAGATGAAACAAATTTGCATTTAGTAGGGGAATTAAAGGAAACTGTGAAAAATCTTCAAGGGGAAAGATTTGGAATAGTTATATTTAATACTACACCAGTTACCCTTATACCTCTTACTACTGACTATGAATATGTGATCAGCCAGTTAGATTTAATTGAAAAATGCTTAGATGAGCGTTTAAGCCCAGAAGGGTCTGATGAGGATATATATCAATGGATGTATATGCAGCATTATATGACAGAGGGAACAATGATAGATTCAGACACCAGAGGCGGCTCAAATATTGGTGACGGATTAGCTGCCAGTGCTTATGAATTTTCAGAGGAAAAGGAAAATGAGGATAGAACAAAAATAATAATATTTTCAACTGACAATCAATTAGCCGGCACACCAATATTTACTCTTGAGGAAGCAGCCAGCATATGCAAGGAAAAAAATATAGTTGTATTTGGAATAGGAACAGAATTTATAGGCACAAATGAAGCTTCAAGTATGAAGGCAGCAATGGAAGAAACTGGTGGTAAGCTTTACATTGACCAATCCAAAGAAAGTTTAAATCAAATAGTTGAAAACATTGAAAGTACAAGTAAAAGTCTGTTAAAGGACGAAACAGAAATCAGGAAAGTGGGAATAGTTAAGGTTCCATTTATATTACTTGTAATAACTGTATCTACTATGCTTATACTTTTAAAGGTTACAAAGAGGTAAAGATATGATAATAAATCCAATTATTCCAATATGGCTTATGGCAATTATATGTATAGCCCTTGCCATATTTAAAAGAAAAGGAAAATTTGCTTATATCAGACAGATAATAATGATTATTTTATTATTTATGATTAATTTAAGAATGATGATACCTACCGATGTTGAGGTTTCAACAAAAAGGATAGATGCCAATGTGTTTTTTGTTATTGATAATACAATAAGTATGGCAGCAAATGATTGTGCTGATGGTACAACTAGAATGGACGCACTGAAAGCAGACTGCAACAATATTACAGGTAGCCTTTCAGGCGCAAGGTTTTCCTTAATTACCTTTGCCAATATTTCAAAGCTGGTTTTCCCATTAACTGAAAGCACCAGCTTTGTTAATAGCTGTATAAAAGGAATTGGTGTGACTGATGAGTTATATGCAAAAGGAAGCTCTATGAATATTTGCAAGGATATGCTGGTGGAGCTTGTAAAGGCTGCAAATGAAAAAAATACTGGAAAGGTCATCGTGTTTTTTATAAGTGACGGCGAGATAACTAATGGAGATACCTTAGACTCCTTTAAGGAAGCGGCAAAATATATTGACGGTGGTGCTGTATTAGGTTATGGCACCAGCAAGGGTGGAAATATGTATATAAAGGACTATTTTAGCGATGATTTAGTTACTATTGAGGATAAGTCAGAATACCCATATAAGAAGGCTGTTTCTAAAATTGACGAAGAAAATCTTAAAGCTATTGCAAAGGATATGGGCATAGAATATATAAATATGACTACAGAAAATAAGCTTGATACGGTTATTGATAATATAAAGAAGGATACAGCCTCATTAGGGGATGAGGATAGCAGGCTGGACGGATATAAGGATATTTACTTTATATTTATTATTCCACTTGTGGGAATGTTAGTATATGAATTTATAAACTGGAAGAGAAAGGGAGAACTATGAAAAAAATATTATACATAATATGGGGAGTAGTAGTGATTATTCTTATTTGCTTTGTGGTTAATTATATTAGTAATGAGCAATTTATTAACAATTACCAACAAGAAAAGTATGAGGAAAACAAGCTTACAGCTTTTGGCTTTTTAGAGCCATATATTGAACATTATAATAAAGGTGATTTTTATTATCAAAAGGGCGAATACGAAAAGGCTGTTGAGGAATATAAAAAGGCGATAGATAGTGGTATTACAGAGGAAAGAGATTGTATGGCAAGAATAAATATTGCTTTGTGCGAAATTGCACCAATTAATTTGGATAATGCCACTAAGGATAATATAGAGGAAATATTAAATACTTTAAAGGAGGCACAAAATACCCTTACCTTAAAGGGCTGTGCCAATGTGGACGGAAAAAGTGGTCATAATGAGGCAGCGCAGCAGCTTTGGAATGAGCTAAATGTTCAAATAGAGCAATTAGAAAAAGAACAACAGCAAGACGATGGCGATGATGGTGATGATGAGGAAAACAAGGAAAATCCCACTAAGGAGCCTGTAGAAAATAAAGATAAAAAGGAACAGCAGCTTAAGGAATACAGGGATAAAGGGCAAAACGAGAGAGGGCAAAATATAATACTGCCAGAGGAAGAAGATTTTGATGATTATTATAGTGGCCCAAAATGGTAAAAAACAAAAATGCTATTAACTAATGGAGAATAAAATGGTATAATAAAAGGATAATTATGGAAAGTAAAGGAGTGCTCAAAATGGAACAAAAAAAGGAAAAACAAAGCTTTGTAAGGTCGTTGCGTTTTAGAATTATGATAATGAATTTTCTTACAACAGTTTTAGCTGTTATAATAGTTAATTTCATCATTATTCCAGAAGTAAAAAATGACATAAGAAGCGATGTAGAGAGTAATATTTTTAATATGAGTAAAGCGTATGGAAAGCTATTAGATGAATTTGAAAAGAATAATAATGAGTTGTCTTATGACTTATTGTCAAGCATATTAGGCGATGCAAAAATTGATGGAATGAAAAGCTCATATGTTTATTATGTAGATGAAAAGGGCATTATGTGTTACCATCCGACAGAGAGTAAGGTAGGAAAAAAAGTGGAAAATGCAGTTGTAAATTCCATTATAGCAGAACTTAATTCGGGCAAAAAAGTAGATGACAATCTTGTAAGCTATGAATTTAAAGGTGTAAACAAATATGCTGGCTATCATATTACAGATAATCATAGAATACTTGTAATTACAGCTGATGAAGCAGACGCTTTTGATGAAATCAATCAGATACAGTCTATTTCAATAGCTGTTTCAATAGGTGTATGCTTATTGGCTTTAGTTTTGGCATTTGTTGTTGCAGGAACAGTTTCAAAGCCTATTATGAATGTTTCAGGTGTAATAGAAAAGGCTGCTAATTTTGATTTTACCGAGGATGAGAGAAATAAAAAGGCTCTTAAGCAAATGGGTGAAACCGGTATTATGGCTAGAGCAGTCGATAAAATGAGCAACCAGATGACAGATATGGTTAGAAATATTGATACTGTAAAAAATCAGATAATTGACAATGCAAAAAACCTTAAAAATGTGGGTGAGCAGATTAATGAGGCGTGTACAGACAATTCAGCTACTACACAGCAGTTGGCTGCAAGTATGGAGGAAACCTCGGCTACAACAGAAAACATTAATACTAATATTGAAAATATGCAAAAAGAAGCAAATTCTGTTACAGAACTTTCTGCACAGGGAGAAAGCTTATCTGAGGAAATAAAGACCAGAGCAGAATCCTTACAAAATGATACTAAGGTGGCTATTGAAAGAACAAGCCAGATGTTTAAGACAGTAATGGAAAAGAAAAATGTTGCTGTTGATGAAGCAAAGGCAATGGACAAGGTACAGGAATTAACAGCAGCTATTATGGAAATAGCTACACAGACAAACCTGCTTGCGTTAAATGCTTCTATTGAAGCAGCAAGAGCTGGTGAGGCAGGAAAGGGATTTGCTGTTGTTGCCTCAGAAATAGGAAACTTAGCTACACAATCTTCAGATACAGTAGAAAACATTAATACAATTATTAGTGATATTAGCCATATGGTAAATAATATGCTTGCCTGTCTTGAAGAAACCACTGATTTTATGGGAAATGTTATCCTGAAGGATTATCAGCAGTTCAGACAGGTAGGAGATCAATATAGGGATGATGCTGATGCTATGAACAACAGTATGAGAAATATTGAAGACTCAATGGAGTCATTAACAAAGAATATTGATGATATTAATTCAGCTGTTTCTACAATTAATATCACAATAGGAGAGGCTGCAGAGGGTGTTACTGATATTGCAGACAAGACCACAGAGGTTGTTGCCAAGACAGCTAGAAATGAAGAATTAGTCAGTGAATGTATTGAAACTATAAGCGAGTTGGATAAGCTGGTTCAGAAATTTACACTATAGTTTTTAGAAATTATATAACTTGTTTTTGTTACATAAATATTTGAAAAGCAACATCTTTTTTCCTTGAAGCCTTCTAAAAAAATGATATAATAATATACAGAAGTACTGTGAATTTCTGCAAATAAGCAGAGGAGTTTTTTTAGTCTGCGTGCTCAGAAGTGAAGGGCACTTTTTGTAGACGGAAAGGAAAGATATGGCGAACAGAATTGTACTTAATGAAACTTCTTTTCATGGAAAAGGAGCCGTAGCAGAGCTTTCAGGTGAGGTATTAAGAAGAGGTTTTAAGAAAGCATTTGTATGCTCAGATCCAGACCTTATTAAGTTTGGAGTAACAAAAAAAGCAACAGATGTGCTGGATGGGGTAAATTTCCCATATGAAATTTATTCAGACATTAAAGCAAATCCAACTATTGAAAATGTACAGGCTGGTGTGGCTGCATTTAAAAGCTCAGGTGCAGATTGTATTGTTGCAATAGGTGGCGGATCTTCAATGGATACGGCAAAGGCGATTGGCATTATTATAGCAAATCCTGAGTTTGAGGATGTAAGAAGTCTGGAGGGTGTTGCGCCTACTAAGAAGCCTTGTGTTCCAATTCTTGCAATACCTACAACAGCAGGTACAGCAGCAGAGGTTACAATTAATTATGTAATCACAGATGTTGAAAAAAAGCGTAAATTTGTATGTGTAGATACACACGATATTCCAGTGGTTACCTTTGTTGACCCAGATATGATGTCAAGTATGCCAAAGGGTCTTACAGCTTCCACAGGTATGGATGCACTTACCCACGCTATTGAAGGTTATACAACAAAGGCTGCCTGGGAAATGACAGATATGTTCCACTTAAAGGCTATTGAAATTATTTCTAAAAGCCTTAGAGGAGCTGTTGCTAATACACCTGAGGGACGAGAGGGAATGGCACTTGGTCAGTATATAGCTGGTATGGGCTTTTCAAATGTTGGCCTTGGAATTGTTCACTCAATGGCACACGCCTTAGGAGCAGTTTATGACACCCCACACGGAGTAGCAAATGCAATTTTACTTCCAACAGTTATGGAATACAACGCAGATGCTACAGGCGAAAAATATCGTGAAATTGCAAGAGCGATGGGTGTTAAGGGTGTTGACGAAATGTCTGTAGATGAATACAGAAAGGCAGCGGTAGATGCAGTTCGTCAGCTTTCGATTGATGTAGGCATACCACAAGACCTTAAAGCGATTGTTAAAGAGGAAGATGTTCAGTTCCTTGCAGAAAGTGCAGTAGCAGATGCTTGTGCACCGGGAAATCCAAAGGATGCTTCCTTGGAGGATATTATTGGATTGTATAAGTCACTTATGTAGGAGAGAACTTGTAGTTTAATGGAGTAGGGTAGTTGATTTTAAATAATGTCAGGAGAGGCCTTCGCCTAAGCCTATGGTAAAGCTATAGACTTTAGTGTCAGCCTTGCCTGACATTATTACATTATCCATCTTATATTATTCTCCCGTTCATTATAAGAAAAATACAAAAGCTTTTAATCTTTATTTACAAAAATAGTTCTATAATAAAAACCAACAAACAGCAAATTACTGATACTGGAAACAGACCTGCACCAAACCACGCAGCAACTATTCCTGCAGCAAGAGCAACTGCACCTGAAATTGGACTCTGTGTAGCGTGAAGAATAGCTGGAAAGGTCATTACAGCTAAGGTTACATAGGGAACATAATATAAAAAGGATTGTATAAATTTATTTTTTATAGGTCTGCGTATTAAAGTAAGTGGCAAAACACGAATAGCATAGGAAACTAATGCTGTTACAATAATATAAATATAATTACTTTTCATTATTTTGTACCTCGCTTGTTAAACTGGTGTCACCTTCAGCAGCCTTTACAGGGAAAATAATAGCAGCTGCACCTGAAATAAGTACAGTCAGTATAATAGTTCTGGTACCGTCAGACAGCTTTGAGATAACAGGAGTGTAAGCACATATATAGCTAAGTGCAAAGCTTATAACTACTAGCACAGCAACTATTTTATTCTTTTTAGCAGGTGGAATAATAATAGCCAAAAACATTCCGTAGAGTGCTACACTAAGGGCGCTGACTATGTTTTTTGGAAGTGCATTTCCTGCCATAATTCCAAAGGAGGTTCCAAATGCCCAGGCTGGTGCGGCAACAATAATTGCACCATAGGTATAGAAGGGATTTAGAAATCCGGGGCGTGCTATAGCTATACCGAATAATTCATCGGTTACATCATAGGCAATAAGCAATCTGTGAAAAAATGGCATTCCTGGAGCACATTTTTGAGCTAAAGCACAGCTCATAAGAAGGTATCTGGCATTTGCTATTAAGGTAATAATAGCAATCTCCAAATAGGTTGCGTGGGCTGCAATAAGGCTGAAGGCAGCATATTCTCCAGCAGAGGCATTGTTAAAAAGACTTGCAAAAAAGCCCTGTATTGGAGTTAGTCCGGCATTTCTAGCTGCAATGCCCAAAGAAAAGGAAACTGCAAAATATCCTAGTGCAATGGGAAGTCCGTCACGAATACCATCGCATAATACCTTTCTGCTATAGGAATATGCAGGCATTGCAGCCTTTTGTGATTTGTCTAAAGTCGAATTCATACTAATATATCCTTTATATTCTTTTAATCTTTCAGAAATTTTAAAGTTTCTGGTAATCTTTTTTCACAAATAATAAATTGTAAAGCAAAGGGTATTATAACCCATATTGCAAAGGGTGTCAAAATACCTTTAAGGGTACTAAAGGGGAAGTTTAAAGAGAAATTTTAAAGGTACTTATAATATATTTTTTATATTGACAGATAAAATATATGAAGTATAATGATAAAGGATAAATGAATTAAACCGTTGAAGCGGAGATAACGGCGATGATGCCTATAAAGAGAGCCTGTGTTGCTGAAAGTCAGGTTAGAAACAAGTTGTCAAATGGACCGCGGAGGGCATAGTCAAAAGCAAGTGACATATTAGCTTGCCCAGTATTCTATGACGAGATGACATGCGTTAGTTGTCGAGGATATGTAGGTATCCTGCTAAGAGCATAAGCTCAAGCTTATGAATTCAAGGTGGCACCGCGGATAAGCTTAAAAAATCATTAAAGAAAGTTATTCGTCCTTGATAGAATGTAAAAGGTAACATTCTGTCAAGGATTTTTTTGTATACATAAGGAAAATATACAGAAAAATGTAGCTTACTGTATATAACCTGTAAGGTGGAATTGCTTTCACTGTGTTATAGGGATATAACAGCTTTACAGGATAAGAAATTGACAGAAGCAAATTTAAAGGAGGAAGCACAATGATAAAAGAAGCTATTGTAAAAATTGTAAACAAGGGAGATTTAACCTATGATGAAGCATATGAGGTAATGAATGAAATAATGAGTGGAGAAACAACTCCTACACAGAATGCAGCATTTTTAGCAGCATTATCAACAAAAAGCACAAAGGCTGAAACTACAGATGAAATAGCAGGCTGTGCAAAAGCTATGAGAGATAATGCAATAAAAGTGGAAACAAATATGGATTTATTTGAAATCGTTGGAACTGGTGGCGACAATTCTGGCAGCTTTAATATTTCTACAACAGCAGCAATCGTGGCAGCAGCCGGTGGAATGAAGGTAGCAAAGCACGGAAATCGTGCAGCTTCCTCAAAATGTGGTACAGCAGATTGTCAGGAGGCTTTAGGCATTAATATTGAGCAAGATCCAGAAAAATGTATAGAATTATTGGAAAAGGTTGGTATGTGCTTCTTCTTTGCACAAAAGTATCATACCTCAATGAAATATGTAGGACCAATTCGTAGGGAATTAGGCTTTAGAACTGTATTTAATATATTAGGACCTCTTACCAACCCAGGAAGCCCAAGTATGCAGCTATTAGGTGTATATGATGAGTATTTAGTGGAGCCATTGGCACAGGTACTTATAAGTCTTGGTGTTAAAAGAGGAATGGTCGTTTATGGTCATGACAAATTAGATGAAATATCTATGAGTGCACCTACCACAGTATGTGAGTTTAAGAATGGCTGGTTTAAAACCTACACCATTACACCAGAGCAATTTGGATTTGAAAGATGCACAAAGGCTGATTTGGAGGGTGGCACACCAGAGGAAAATGCAAAGATAACCAGAGAAATCTTAAACGGTGCAGCAGGACCTAAGAGAAATGCTGTACTTATGAATGCTGGTGCAGCACTTTACATAGGTGGCAAGGCAGATAGCATAAAGGAAGGAATTGACCTTGCAGCAAGCATAATTGATTCAAAGAAGGCACTTGAAACCTTAGAAAAGCTTATAGAGGTAAGCAATAAATAATTAAATAGAATTACATAATAAATAATTGAAATAATTGAGTGTGTATTTATAGCCAGATAAAAGTAGGGATATTTTTATCTGGCTATGTTAAAAGTAGGTGTTGGGTAAAAGATATGTATTAAGTAGGAGGTAAGTATTAGGTAAAGGATAAATATTAAATAGAGAATAAATATAGTCTAAAAAGTATGTAGAAAATTGTAAAAATATAATGCTTTAATCATTTTATTTAAAAATATAAGATTTAAATAAATAAACTTTAGTCCCAAGTCAAAATCCTAAATTAATATATTAATTTAAGTATTTGGCTTGGGATTTTATGTTTCTTATCCAATATTATAAATCATTTTTGTAAAAAACTGAAAGTATTTGACTTAATAAAAATTATAGTATAAAATAAGTACGATTTCGTACTTAAACCACAGGAGAAAAAATATGAAAGCTTCAAAAAAGAAAAGTGATGTAGACAATCAACAAATTGACAATAGTATTTTTAAGAAAATTCATCAGATTAATTTTTTAATGGCAGAAATAGATGGAATATATCATCAGGCAGCTTTAAAGCTACAGGTATCAGATAGTGTTATGTGTGTGCTGTATGCCATTTATGACAATGGAGATAACTGTCTGTTGAGTCAGGTTTATAAGCAATCAGGAACAAGCAAGCAAACTGTAAACTCAGCACTTAGAAAGCTTGAAAATATGGGGATAATATATCTGGAGATTTACAAGGGAAAGTCCAAGAAAATATGCTTGACAAAGGAAGGCATTGATTATGTAGAAAAGACTGCTGCAAGATTGTATATGGCAGAAAATCAAGCCTTTGCCAGTTGGAAACAGGAAGAGATAGATATGTATATTAGTTTAATGGAAAAATACAAAGCTACATTACAAAAACAGGTTGAAGAATTGTAGCTAAAGTCTACAATGACAAGAAAACGGAGGAAAAAATGAATATAAAATTATCAGATCATTTCACCTATAGAAAGCTTTTAAGGTTTACCTTACCGTCCATTGCAATGATGATATTTACATCAATATATGGTGTAGTAGACGGATTTTTCGTATCAAATTTTGCAGGTAAAACACCTTTTGCAGCAGTAAATCTTATAATGCCATTTTTAATGATTGTAGCAACAGTAGGTTTTATATTTGGTACAGGTGGTACAGCTATAGTAGCAAAAACCTTTGGAATGGGTGATAAAAAGAAGGCAAATGATTACTTTTCATTATTTGTTTATACAGCCTTTATTATCGGCGTGATTTTGGCTGTTTTAGGCTTTATATTTATAAGACCTATTGCAGCTAAGCTGGGGGCTAGTGGGGAATTATTGGAAAATTGCGTGTTATATGCGAGAATTATATTAATAGCATTGCCTTTTTATGTTTTACAGCTATTATTTCAAAGCTTTTTTATAACAGCAGAAAAACCACAGCTTGGACTTTGTGTAACTATTGCCTCTGGTGTTACTAATATGATATTAGATGCAGTGCTGGTAATTTTATTACCAAAGGAATATAAGCTTTTAGGCGCTGCTGCTGCAACAGGAATGAGCCAGATTGTAGGTGGTGTCATACCAATATTTTATTTTGCCAGAAAAAATAGCAGTTTATTGAAATTAGGAAAAACCAGATTTAATGGAAAGGCTATTTTAAAGGCTTGTACAAATGGTTCCTCAGAGTTTATGAGTAATGTGGCAATGAGTGTTGTAGGTATGCTGTTTAATAAGCAGCTATTAAAGTATGTTGGTGAAAATGGAGTTGCTGCATATGGAGTAATGATGTATGTAAGTATGATTTTTGCTGCTGCATTTATTGGCTATTCCATAGGAACCTCTCCTGTAATCGGATATAATGACGGAGCAGGCGAGCATAAGGAGCTACAGGGAATACTGAAAAAGAGTATTAGGATAATAGGTGTATTTGGAATTTGCATGACTATATCAGCACAGCTTTTAGCAATACCATTAGCCCATATTTTTGTGGGTTATGATACAGAACTTATGAATTTAACAGTATCGGGATTCAGGGTTTTTGCACTAAGCTTCTTATTTATGGGCTTTGCAATTTATGGCTCGGGATTTTTTACTGCATTGAATGATGGAGTAACATCAGCTATTATTTCCTTCCTTAGAACCCTAGTATTTGAGGTGCTTGCAGTATTATTGCTGCCTAAAATATTTGGCATTAATGGAATATGGGCGTCTGTTGTAGTAGCCGAGTTTATGGCAGTAATACTGGTAGTAATATTTATGATTATAAAGAGAAAAAAATACAATTATTAAGAACTACTTGACAACACAGAGTAGCAGTTATATTATAGTGCCATATCTACTTGATATTACATAGTAGGTGTGGCATGAATTGTTTCATTAAGAAAGGAGCAATATTAGTGGAAGATTCACAGCTTCTTAGAGGTGTGCTGGAGGGGTGTGTGCTGGCAATTATAAAAAGAGGCGAAACCTATGGATATGAAATTATTGCAAAATTAGAGGCTTCTGGCTTTAACAATATACAGGAGGGAACCTTATATCCGGTTTTAACAAGATTAGAAAAAAAAGGTCTTATTACCTGTCGAAAAGCAAAATCTCCTTTTGGACCTATTAGAAAGTATTATTCTATTTCAAAAGAAGGAAATGTTTACTACGAAAGCTTTGTTGAAAATTTTGAAAAGCTGGTTAAGGCTGCAAATATTGCAATAAAAGGAGGAAACCAAGATGAAGAACAGTTATAGTTATTATACTGATAAATTAGAAGGAAAATACAAGTCAACCTTTTGTGATATAGAAACCTACGGATGGACTGTGGATATGGACAGCATTTTGTATGAGGAAAAAATGAGTGAGCTATTAGATATTTTTATAAATGCACAAGAGGAAAATAAGGAAATTGATTTAATTGTAGGAAGTGATATAAACAGCTTTTGTGAGAACTTTTTTTCAGAAGTACCAAAAAACTCAAAAATCAAAGAGTTTTTTGATACTGTGAAGCGAATGGCATGGATTCTGGTTATATTTGATGGAATAGACATTTTGTTAGAATTAAGTGAAGAAAAAACAGCTACATCAGACATTGGTGGTTTCATATTTATTTTTATATGTACATATGCGATTTCCAGATTAATTGCCATTGCTACAAGAAAGTTTTTCTATAATAAATTAAAGATTAAGTATAAAACCAGAAGAACTTTAATTATTGCTACCCAGATAGTGTGTGCAGTAATTATTTTTATGGTCGCTTTTATTAATTTAAGAGATGTGGTGGTAATTCCTAGTTATATAGAAGTAGGCATAGCAGCAGTATATTTGGCAATATATTACATTTTTAATTATAAACGCTTGAAAAAGGACAAGTTGGAAAGAGGGAAGGCAGAGCTTATTGAAAATATAGATATTAGTGGAGAAATGATCAATAAGTTTGACAAATTAAATAAAAAACGAGCAAAAAAGGGTAAGAGTCCTTTGACAATGGATGAATTTGTAGCTAAGGAAGAAAAATTTACAAACAAAATACCATTAATTAATAAAATGTATCTGGTATTGCCTATTCCTTTTACAATAATAGGCTTTGTAGTAACACTTATCAGTGATGGCTTTGAATCAGATTCAGATATGGCTATATTTGTTGTAATTATGCTGGGAATAGAGTATTTGATTATGATAGCATTTTATAAGATGGAATCAAAAATATATGTAATGAGAAAAAAATGGCAGGATAGTTATTACAAAGCAAATAATAATGTAGAAGAAGATTGAAGCATATTTACAAAATAAGGTATTTATAATATAATAATATATAGGTTATTTGCGTAAGAATGAGTATAGAAATTAGAAATTAAAAAAATTGAAAAAATCACTAAGGATATTTCTATTTTAGCCGATATACATATTAGTTGATATAATAGAAATGGTTAGGAGAAAATTGAAATGGAAAATCAAGACAAAGTACAAAATGATGGCTCCAAAAAGGTAGATTCAAAGACTATCTGTATATTGGTACTTATTGGAGTGATTTTAGTCGGAGTTATAGTGGGCATTTGTATTTTCTACTTTGGAAATAAAAAAGAGAAACAGCAGGAAACTACTACAGTAAATAGCAAATATGATTCAAATATAATTTTAGATAAAGATGATGTAAATAAAAGCTCTGAAACAGTTGAAAATGGGCAGATGAGTTTGGAAATGAAAAATGTTGCCATCAGCAAGGACGGAATTAATTTTAATTGTTATCTTTGCAATGCAAAGGAAAATAAATTTGATATTTTCATTACCATACAGGACTATGACACAGGTGCTGAGCTATTTCGTTCAGGTGTTATGCCTGTGGGCTCAAGGATAGAAAAAATGAAGTTCAATAAAGAGTTAGAGGAAGGGGAGTACAGTACAGTTATTACATTTCATCAGTTAGAAAGTGATGGAGAAACGGAACACGCAAAGGTAAGTGTTGCTTATACTTTGAATGTTACTAAATAGTTAGTATTATAAATTTGTGCTACATTAAATGTTTAATATACACGATGATTGGTCTATAGACTTATAGAGGCAATCAAATATAAATCATGGAGGATTTTTATATGAGAGCAAAGAAATTATTAGCAACTTTAATGGCAACAACAATGATTTTTGGAACAACAATGTCAGTATATGCAACTGAGATATCTACACCAGATGCTAGTGGTGCATTTACATCTACAGTTGAAGGTGATAGTACAATCGCAACACCTACAATTAAGATTACAGTTCCAACAGATGTTTCACTTACAATCGACCCTTATAAGATTAACGCAAAAGGACAGATTGTATCAGAGGATAAGTTCATCAAGAACGAAAGCAATGTTCCTGTTTCAGTAGGTATGGGACTCTATGCTACAAAGAAAACAGACGAATGTGATATTACATTAGCTACAGGAGCATTAAAGGGAACAGAAACCACAAAGAGCGTATTCGCTTATGCAGATGTAGTTTCATCAGATGATGGACAGAGTGCTACACATAGCGGAACATTTGATTCAAAGAGTGTTTCACAGTTCGCATTAGCTTATGGTACTGCTGAAAAGCATACAACAAAGGCAAATATGATTACATTAGCAAAGGGTAGTGAAAATGCTACATATGCTGCATACAATTTCCAGGGTGCCGTTACAACAAAGAATGCAAAAGCTTGGACAGACAAGGATGTTTTAACTGTAACTGTTGTATTTACATTTACACCAGTTCTCGCAGATTAGTATATTAACAATAACAAACAAATTTAATATTAAACATTAGTGTATATATTAAAAGAGGCTGTGTTGAAATTTTTCAACACAGCTTCTTTTATTGAAAAAATATATTATGATGTGATATACTTGTGTGTGGTAAGTTTTCATTTATCAAAAGCGAAAGAGAGGCTTTTATATGAACATTAAAATTTCAGATGCAATTAAGTACATAGGAGTAGATGACACTACCTTAGATTTATTTGAAAGTCAGTATGTTATTCCAGAGGGAGTATCCTACAATTCATATTTAATTATGGACGAAAAAATAGCACTTATGGATACTGTTGATGCAAGAGGTGCAGAGGAATGGGAGAAAAATCTATTAAATGAGTTAAATGGAAAAAAAGTAGATTATGTAATTGTTTCACATATGGAGCCTGACCATGCAGGCAGTTTAAAAAGAGTAGTTGAGCTATTCCCAGAGGTAACATTGGTAGGCAATGCAAAAACCTTTGTTATGATAAAGCAGTTTTATGAGGATATGGAAATTAAAAATACACTGGTGGTTAAAGAAGGAGATACACTTTCTCTAGGAGGTCATACACTTAATTTTGTAATGGCACCAATGGTTCATTGGCCAGAGGTAATGGTTACATATGAAAGCAGTGAAAAGGTATTGTTTTCAGCAGATGGCTTTGGAAAGTTTGGAGCATTGTCACTTACACAAAATGAGGAGGATTGGGCGTGTGAGGCTAGAAGATACTATTTTAATATAGTTGGAAAATATGGTGCTCCAGTCCAGACCTTACTTAAAAAAGCAGCAGCACTTGATATTGCTATGATTTGCCCATTACACGGTCCTGTTTTAAAAGACAATTTAGAATATTACATAAATCTCTATGATATTTGGAGCAGCTATAAGCCGGAAAACAAGGGAATATTCGTAGCATATGCTTCTATTCACGGAAATACTGCTTTTGCAGCTAATGAGTTTGCAAAAATACTTAAGGATAAGGGTGAAAAGGTGGTTGTTACAGATTTGTCAAGATGTGATATAGCTGAAGCTGTAGAGGATGCCTTTAGATATGACAGAATGGTATTAGCAGCAGCAAGCTACGATGCCGGGGTATTTCCTGTAATGCAGGATTTTTTACATCATCTTCAGGCAAAGGCATATCAGAATAGAACAGTCGGTATCATAGAAAATGGTACATGGGCGCCAACAGCAGCAAAGACAATGAAGGGTATATTAGATACAATGAAGAATATTAATGTTGTCCAGCCAGTTGTAACAATAAAATCTACACTTAAAGAAAGTGATGTAGCAGGTCTTAATGAATTGGCAGAGGCTTTATGCAAGTAAGGATTTAAGTACAAGTAACAGGAGATGCGAGAAGTGAAAAATGGTCTTTTCCTAACATTAAAAGGATATAATAAGAAAAATATTTTAAAAGATGTTTTTGCAGGCATTATTATAATGGCAGTGTCTATACCTATATCTATGGGATATGCACAGATTGCCGGATTACCTGCTATTTACGGACTTTATGGCTCAGTATTTCCTATACTTGCATTTGCTGTGTTTTCAAGCTCTTACCAATTTATATTTGGAGTAGATGCAGCACCAGCAGCACTTGTCGGCTCTGCACTTTTAGGTCTGAATATACAAAGCGGCTCTAAGGAAGCATTGGCGGCCGTGCCATTGATTACACTATTTGTGGCACTTTGGCTGTTTGCTTTTTATTTAATGAAGGCAGGAAAGCTTGTAAGCTACATATCTGCACCTGTAATGGGAGGCTTTATAACAGGCATTTGTACTACCATTATATTAATGCAGCTTCCGAAGCTTATGGGAGGAAATGCTGGAGTAGGAGAGTTTTTTGAACTGGCAGAGCATATAATTGATACAGCAAAAAATATTAATATTCCGTCATTAATACTTGGAATTAGTACGCTTATTATATTATTAATATCAAAGAAATTTATTCCTAAGTTTCCAATGGCAGTTTTAATGATGGCAGCAGGAGCCTGTATGACAAAGTTTCTTTCTATAAGGGATTTTGGAATACAAACCTTAGCATCAGTTGAAAAGGGCTTACCTGCCTGGAGTATTCCGGATTTTTCGGCTGTACCAATTAAAGAAGCAATAACTATCAGCTTGTCTGTAGCAGTAGTTATTATGGCAGAAACACTACTTGCCGAAAATAATTTTGCCAGCAAAAATGGATATAAAATAAATGATAATAGAGAAATATTAGCATTTTCAGTTGGAAATCTTATGGCAGCACTTACAGGCTGTACTCCAATTAATGGCTCAGTTTCAAGAACCGCTATGGGAGAGCAGTATCAGGCAAAGACACAGCTTACCAGTATAGTGGCTGGTATATCTATGATTATTGTGTTAGTCTGTGCCACAGGATTTATCGGATATTTGCCAATTCCGGTTTTAACTGCTATTGTAATATCTGCATTAATGGGAGCTACAGAGTTTGAGCTGGTAGCAAGGCTTTGGAAGGTAAGCAGAACAGAATGCTTTATATTTATTGGGGCTTTTGTAGGCGTTTTATTTTTAGGAACTATAAATGGCGTTTTAATAGGCATTATTCTTTCATTTACAGAAATAATTATTAGAACCTCAAAGCCTAATCGATGTTTTCTGGGTATACAGCCGGGACACAAGCATTTTCGTAATTTAAACAGTACCAGTGCAGTACATCCTATATCGGGTGTTGTAATATATAGATTTAGTAGTAATTTATTTTTTGCCAACATTGATGTTATGATGCAGGATATAGAAGATCATATTAAGGAGGACACAAAGGCAGTAATATTAGATGCAAGTGGTATAGGCAATATTGATATTACAGCAGCAGATAAGCTGTCTATGCTTTACAAGAATTTAAAGGCAAAAGATATAAGATTTTATATGACTGAGCATATAGCTGATGTGAATAACCAGCTTAGAAGATTAGGACTTTCCTATATGATAGAGGAGGGACGAGTAAGAAGAACTATACATATTGCACTTAAGGATATGGGAATTAACAGACCATATCCACTAGAAAATGGTGTTGATAATGAGCAGCTAAGCGCTTCTAGAAGGCGTGCAGATAATCGAGTGCAGGAGTTTGTATGGGCATTTGGTGAGGAGTCAGAGGAACAGATAGAAAAACAGATAGAAATGCAAATCGAGCAGCTAAAGGAAACGAAGGATGTTGAAAACTTAATTCATGGCCGCTGGTCACATATGGAGGACTTGGACCAGGATGAATGGTTAGAACATTTAGAGGAACATTTAAAAGAAATTGTTAATATGTCAGGTAAAGAAGAAAAGAGCTTAGCTATAAAAATTGAGGAGCATAGAAAAGAAATTCATGATAGAATAGCAAAGGAGCATCCTGAGCTGGCAGAAAAGTTTAAGGAAAGAAGACATTTGTTAGATGAGCATTTAAAGGCTAAAAAACCAGAGGTTTATAAGCTGGTAATTGAGTTTAGAAATAACAAAAAGCTATAAGATGTATAGCAAATAAAAAGCAGAAAGGAGCAGATACGATGAATATTAGCTGTAAAGATATGACTAAATATGTTAAAAAGATAATAGTGCTTTTATTATTCACATTACTTTGTACTAATATATTATCATATGACAGCAATCTATTTAGTGATTATAATAGAACACTAAGTAACGACCCTTTTAGCTTTCAGACTACAGGAAAATCGGATAGTGAGGACGATATTTGCACAAGTGAAATGCTTGGCAAAAGTGTAGGGGCATTGGTTACTAATGTTTTAAGCAATAATATTAACCAGAAAAACAACCTTAGACAGCAATATAGTATTGTTTTTTTAGATATGATTTTCCAAAATAATGGAAGTCAGTTTTTGTATGTTGAAATTTTAACACCATATGTTCATTTACAGCAAATGAATGTTACAGAGTATATACATAAGGTGGACGGTAAAAAAAGAGAAGTTCTATAGGTCTGTTATTCAATAGGCTTATTCCAGTGCAATTAAAGATATTGTTTTACAGCCTCATTTTGTGAGGTTTATTAGTAGTGCGTATATTTTACGATCACTAAAAGGTTTGATTAAAATATGAATGTAATAAAGGAGAAAATATATGGTTCAGGATATAATAGTAATAGTGTTTTGCGTAGTTGCGTTTGGAGCAGCTATTTGGGGCTGGTGGATTGATAGTGGAATTGGAAAGAAGAGTAATAAAAAGGATAATGAAAAGGATAGTGAAAATGAAACAGTCAGTAAAATAAATATTAATGCAGGACAGAATAGTTAAATATGAAAGTCGAGGATAAAATAAAGTGAATTTTACAAGCATAATGGGACTATTGGGTGGGTTGGCATTGTTTTTATATGGTATGCAGATGATGGGAAATGGGCTTGAAGCTGCGGCTGGAAACAAAATGAAATTGATTCTTAAAAAGCTGACAGCCAACAGGTTTGTTGGAGTTTTAGTAGGTGCATTAATAACTGCAGTAATTCAGTCATCTTCAGCAACTACAGTTATGGTGGTGGGCTTTGTAAATTCCAGATTAATGACATTAAATCAAGCTATATGGATAATTATGGGTGCAAATATTGGTACAACCATTACAGGACAGTTAATTGCCTTAGATGTAGGGGCAATAGCACCTGTTATAGCTTTTGCAGGTGTGGCAGCAATAGTTTTTGTAAAAAATGAAAATGTTAGGCACATAGGAAGTATAATGGCAGGTTTGGGAATATTGTTTATTGGCATGGATATGATGAGTGGTGCAATGAAACCATTATCAGAGGCTCAGGGATTTATTAATATTCTTACAAAGTTTGAAAATCCTATATTTGGTATTTTGGCAGGAACAATATTTACAGCACTGATACAATCCTCATCTGCTTCAGTAGGTATTTTGCAGGCATTAGCAACGAGTGGGGTGATTGGATTAAAAAGTGCAGCCTTTGTATTGTTTGGACAAAATATCGGAACCTGTGTGACAGCACTTTTAGCATCTGTCGGAACAGGACGAAATGCTAAAAGAACAACACTTATACATATAATGTTTAATGTATTTGGAACGGTGGTATTCACTATTTTGTGTCTTGCAACACCTATTATAAATGTAGTTGAGAGCTGGACGCCTAATAGTGCCACTTCACAAATTGCCAATATGCACACAATGTTTAATATTGTTACCACCATACTTCTATTGCCGGTAGGAGGCTGGCTTGAAAAAATAGCAAAAATAATCATAAAAGACAAAGATGGACAGCCAGAAGCAGAGGATATGAAGGTAGAATATCTGCTCGACTTAAAACATATTAATGCTGAAAAGCTGGGAGCTTCAATTATTTGTATGGAGGGAATAAAAAAAGAAATTAGAAGAATGTTTATAATGGCACAAAGTAATGTGGAGGAAGGACTGAAGGTATTTGAAAATGGGGGCAAAAAGGAGTATGAAATAATTGAAAAAAGGGAGGAATATGTTGATTACCTAAATAAAGAAATATCAAAGTACATTACAGCAGTAATATCCTTTGAGGGAACACATGCAGGTAGTAAGATTTTTAATTCTTTATTTACAATTACCAGTAACATAGAAAGAATAAGTGACCACGCATTAAACATAGCTGGATATTCAAAAATAATAGACGAGAAAAATATAGTATTTTCAAAGGAAACACAAAAAGAAATAGGGGAAATACAAAGAGTATGTGATGATATGTTTAAATTAATTTTGGAAACACCAGAGGACTATATACAGTGGCACGAGAAAGCAGCGTGTATGGAGCAGAAAATAGACGATATGACGGTAAAGTTTAGGAACAATATGTATGAGGGCTTACGAAACGGCATATGCTCAGACGAAGGAAGTATTTTGTTTTCTGAAATGCTTACAGACTTTGAAAGAATTGGCGACCATGGATTAAACATTGCAAATGAGATTTTACATATGTCAATGATTGAAAAATGATAGTTGATTTTTTCAAAAAGACATATATAATAACTATTGTAAATCAAAAATATAGTTTTATATTTTAATAAACAGTATTGAAAATTTCATGAAAGATAGGGAATGAGGTTCTCCCTTAGTCAAAGACTAAAACCGCTATTTAGCTGATGACTTCTGCAAACACGCAGAAGCTGTCAGCTTTTTGTAATTTATCGATGTCAAGCATCTGTTCCAAAGTGACACGGCTATGCTTGCATAAAGCCGTGTCACTAGGAACAGATATTTGACATCTAAGCACAGCGAACAGCGTAGCTGTGAGCTGTGCTTAGATGTCAAATAAAGAGCGAAAAGCGAAGCTTGGAGCGGCTTGACAGAGGACAGTCAAGTGAGCGAAAAGCGAAGCTTGGAGCGTCTTGACAGAGGATAGGACAGTCAAGCGAGCGAAAAGCGAAGCTTAGAGCGTCTTGACAGAGGATAGGACAGTCAAGCGAAGCTTAGAGCGGCGTGACAGAGGTGGCACTGTGCCTGCACAGAGAAAAAATGAAAAGAGGAATTTATATGTTACTTAGCATTGCACTTATTTTAATTGTAGGAATGTCCATGGGCTTTATTTGCAAAAAGCTAAAATTACCAAGTCTTTTGGGAATGTTATTTACAGGAATAATATTAGGACCATATGCTTTAAATTTGTTAGACGAAAGTATATTAGGAATTTCCCCACAGCTAAGAAAAATTGCACTTATTATTATATTAACCAGAGCAGGCTTAGGGCTTGATGTATCAGGCTTAAAGAAAATAGGCAGACCTGCTGTAATGATGTGCTTTATTCCAGCCACCTTTGAGCTTGTTGGTATAGTATTATTTGCACCAAAGCTTTTGGGAATATCAATTCTTGAGGCAGCTATTATGGGAGCTGTGCTGGCAGCAGTTTCCCCGGCGGTGGTTGTACCTAGAATGGTAAAGCTTATGGAGGAGGGCTATGGCACAAGACAGGGTATTCCTCAGCTTATTTTGGCAGGTGCGTCAGTAGATGATGTATATGTTATTGTATTATTTACTACATTTACAGGGATAATGCAGGGAGAAAAAGTATCAGTAATGAATTTTATAAACATTCCGGTATCTATAATATTAGGTATTGTAATAGGCTTAGTAATAGGCTTTTTATTAGCAAAGTATTTTGAAAAGCTGCATATTAGAGATACAACAAAGGTACTTATAATTTTAAGCTTATCCTTCATATTAGTTACATTAGAGGATAGCATGACAACTGCAATTACATTTTCTGCGTTAATAGCCATAATGTTTATGGGTGTAGGACTTCAAAAATATAGGAATGAAGCTGCAAAAAGATTATCACTTAAATTTGGAAAATTGTGGGTAGGAGCAGAGGTGTTTTTATTTGTATTGGTCGGGGCAACTGTTAATATAAAATATTTAGGAAATGTAGGAATTAAAGCGTTAATAGTTATAATATCAGCATTACTATTTAGAATGATAGGAGTATTTATATGCTTATTAGGAACAAAATTAAATAGGAAGGAAAAATTATTTACAATGCTGGCATATACACCAAAGGCTACTGTGCAGGCAGCAATAGGTGGTATTCCTTTAGCCTTAGGCTTTTCTTGTGGAAACATAGTATTGACAGTGGCTGTGCTTGCTATAGTAATAACAGCACCATTGGGAGCATTTGCAATAGACGCTTCTTATAGAAAATTTTTGACCAATGAGAAACTTGAGAACAGGTAAGGGAAGTGTTATACTATTAACAATTTAGGTATTAATAACGGCGATTTATGTACAACAATTACATTATTAAAATAAATGCTAATAAAGATAAAATAAGAAAGGCTAACAAATGAGTGAATGTGAATACTGTGATACTGAGATAGATTATCACGAAGTTATAGATTGTATAACCTGTGCCTTAGATGCAAGAGATCCTTATACTGCTGGACATTCTGAAAGAGTAAGTGATATGACCTTAAAGTTATGTCAGTTAATAGGACTAAAGAAGGATGATATAGCAAAAATACACATTGCGGCACATTTACATGATATTGGAAAAATCGGAGTTCCTGATGCAGTATTAAATAAAGCAGGAAAGCTTACAGATGAGGAGTTTCAGTGGATAAAAAAGCACCCAGTAATAGGAGCAGAAATTTTAAATAAATCCCATACGCTTAGTGAGCTATCAGATATTGTATTAATGCACCATGAAAGATATGACGGCAAGGGCTATCCACTAGGAAAGGCTGGCGTAGATATTCCTATAGGTGCCAGAATTATTGCAATATGTGACTCTATAGATGCTATTACATCTAACAGATGTTATCGGAAGGCTCATGATTTTGACTATTGTTATAATGAAATAGAAAAAAATTTAGGCAAAATGTATGACCCTATAGTTGGAAAGTATGTATTAGATAATTGGGAGGAAATAACCAGCGTAGTAAAAAATCAAAGAGGTATTATTGAAGAAAAGTAGGAGAATACAATGGGTAAAAAACAAAGAAGAACAAACCTTTATATACTTATGTCAATTCTTATAGGTATATTGCTCGCCCTTGTTGGTTGTGCTGAAAAAAATAACAGTGCAAATAATAAAAAAGATTACAATGCAGTTATTGCAACTATGACTACTGATAGTGGAGAAATTACTGGCAATATTACAAACGAAAATGAGAGTAATACAACTACCAGCACCACTAAAAACAAAGCAGAAACAACAAAAAATGCAAATACAGAAGCCACATCCAAAACTACAGAAATTACAAAATCTGAAACAACAGAAACAACAGAAACTACCACTAGAAATAACGGTACAACTGGAAATAATTCTTCGGCAGGTCTTGTAATAGCTATAGATGCAGGACATCAGTTACACGGAAATAGCGAAAAAGAGCCTATTGGACCAGGGGCAAGTGAAATGAAGGCCAAGGTAGCACAGGGAACAGCAGGTGTAGCCACAGGTCTTGCAGAATATGAGCTTACTCTCAGGGTTTCTTTAAAGCTGCAGCAGGAATTAATAAACAGAGGCTATAAGGTGTTAATGATTAGAACAACCAATGATGTAAATATAAGCAATGCTCAAAGAGCTATTATGGCAAACGAGGCAAAGGTAGATGCCTTTGTAAGAATTCATGCAAATGGCTCTAGTGATTCATCAGCAAATGGAGCAATGACAATATGTCAGACACCAAGTAATCCTTATAATGGCTATCTATACAACAAAAGCTATAGACTTTCTATGAATATTTTAGATGCTGTAGTAGGAGCTACTGGATGTAAAAAGGAATATGTATGGGAAACTGACACTATGAGTGGAATAAACTGGTGTCAGGTACCAGCCACTATCGTTGAAATGGGATATATGAGTAATGCAGCAGAGGATACAAAAATGGCAACAGACCAGTATCAATGGGAAATAGTAAAGGGTATTGCAGACGGAATAGACAATTACTTTTTACAAAGATAAAGCCCATATTAGCTATGGGCTTTATTGTAAAGTTCTTTAATCTCTTTTGGTAAATTGTCTGGTATTATTTGTAATAATCTATCTTCATTACCGTCCTTTATGGCTTGTTCATAGTACCAGCATTTAAACTTAATCATAGCCATATTTTTTTCAAGATTTTCCATTTCTTCTTCAAGAGCCTTTTTTCTGGCTTCAAAAAGCTCTTTACGCTTTGTATAGGTGGAAGGGCCTTCCTTGCACCATTTCATAAAGGTTTTAATATCCTTTATTTCCATACCTGATTTTTTTAGGCACTCTATTACATGTAAAGAGTCAATTTCCTGTTCACCAAATTTTCTGATACCGGCAACCCTTTGTATATTAGGAAATAATCCCTCCTTGTCATAATAGCGGAGAGTTGAGCTAGGTAAATTAAACATTTCTGATACTTGTCCTATTGTATACATAAAAACCTCCATATATACTTAAAGCTGGGTTTAAGTATTGATAATTGTATGTTATCAAACATATTAAAAGAAATCAAGGATATTATTATAAGCTGTTAATAGGCGTCACTTAGTAATAAGGCAGTAATAAATCAAATGTATAGACAAAATCTATTAACTATGATATAAGAATAACTGGTTGTAAGATTTTAGATAATAAAAATTGACACAAAAAAGGAGAAAGCAAATTATGAGAAAAACAAAAGCAATGTTAATTGCTTCTTTGTGTATGCTTGCACTTTGCGGTTGTAAGGCTGATGATAACAATAATCAGGCAAATGACTCTAAGCAGACAGAGGCAGCTATTCAAGAGGCAGAAAAGATATGTGAAGGTAAGTACCTTCATTTAAACTTCAGTGATTCATATATTAGTGAAGATAATAAGCTGCATATAAATCCACAGGGAAAAGAATCAACAGTAATTGATGATAGTTTTGCAATCTATACATACGGTATTAATTATGTAATCTATACAAATGATAATAATTCTAATTATAGCGAGGAAAAAAGATTTATAGTTGTAGGCTCAACTGGAGATATATTTTTAGACACAAAATACACAGGTAATACTTGCTTCATTTCCAATGATGAATTTTGTGTGGAAGAATTGATAGATAGTAAAAAGATGTTATCAAGATATAAGATAACAGCCGACAAGGCAGAACAGGTATGGAGTATAGATGTAGAGCAGGTATGTGGCGAAAAAGTAAATTATTCTAATAGTAATATACATCAGGCTGTATATGCTTCAGAGGATACATATTATGTAATAAATTTAACAGATGGCAGCAAAACCTTTACTTATAAAACAGAGGATGGACTTTTAAGCTTAAGGGGAGAGGACATCTATGTATACAATGATACACTAAATGCAGAAGAAAATTTTTTGGAAACCTATGACTCAAAGGGCAATAAAAAGTTTAGCTGTACATTTGAGAAGGATGAAAGTGTAGAACTGGTTTCAAATTATAATTACTCAAATACCTTTGTGGTTAAAAAGTTAGATGCAGATGGTGAATGGGTATCTGATATTATGAATACCTCTGGAGAAGTATTAGCAACCTCTAAATATAACTATAGTGAAGAAAACTTTTTGGATTTAGCTTATGTGGGAAATGTAGCAGCATATAGTGATGGAACAGGTAGTAGAATCGTTGTTGCAAACAATACAGTATATGAGGTAGAACATATAGCAAATAGAGAACAATATGCAGTTTTTGAGGATGAAAATGGTAAACAGTATATTTTAATACTTGAAACAGGTGCAGTAAAGGAATATACAGATGTAGTAGAATATAACCCAACTGCCGGATATGGTTATATGAAGGCAGATAATGATACAGATAAAAAAATAGTATTTTTTGATAGTAATGGAAATGACATATACGAATATAGCATAAAGGATAAGGAAATGTCAGGCTCTATGTATATTTTCAATGAATACTATAATGGAAATAATTGCAGCTATACACATTGCCAGGTTGACGGAAAAGTAGTTATTATACTTCCTTACGAAAAGAAGGCTTATGAATTTGATAAGCTTAATAAAGAAGATAGTATTGCAATTAAAGTTAGATTTATGAAAAACAGATATTTGGTAGGAGTTGCAGATGGTGAGCTATATACAATAGATGCGGCTACCAATGAAGTAAACAAGATATTAAAAACAGAGGGAGATGTAGTAGTAGCAGGACACAATATAATAGAGATAGCTGATAAAGATAATGATAAGGAAACACTTTATATATTAAAATAAAGCCATAAAAATATGTAACTGATAATGTCAGACAAGACGAAAGATAAGGCAGTGTGCAACACACAAGGCTTAAGCTTAAGTTTTGGCTGGCATTATTTTTATTACTATGATAGAATATAAAACATATTTTTTTATAAAATAGTCTATGTGTATGTGGTGGCGTGTTTTCTATTAGAGGAAATGCAAAAGTAAATAAGCTGTAAGCCTTAAAGGGCGAAAAATAGAAAAATAAAAGGAGCTGGTATAATGAAGCTAAAAAATGAACTTAAACAAATTAGGTGGGTAAATATATTAATGCTTACATTAGCAGGAATAATTAATGCTATAGGAGTTGTTTTGTTTCTAAGTCCGGTTAAGCTGTACGATAGTGGTATATCAGGAACATCAATGCTGATTTCACAAATTACACCGCCACAAATTTCACTTTCAGTTGTTCTGGTTATTTTAAATATCCCTTTATTTTTATATGGAATGAAAAAGCAGGGTATATTGTTTACTATTTATGCTATTTATACAGTTAGCATTTATTCTGTGGTAGCGTGGCTTATTACAGATATTATACCTATTGATGTCAGCATTACATCGCCTCTTGCAGGAAATGACTTATTTTTGTGTGCATTGTTCGGAGGAATAATTTCAGGAATAGGAAGTGGTCTGGCAGTAAGGTTTGGAGGGGCAATGGACGGAATAGAGGTAATGGCAGTTATTTTTGCAAAAAGGCTGGGACTTACGGTTGGTTCCTTTGTAATGGTCTATAATGTAATACTTTATGTTATATGCGGAATAATTATAAGTAGCTGGGTATTGCCTTTATATTCAATAGTTACATATATGGCAGCACTTAAAACAATAGATTTTATTGTGGATGGCTTTGACAGAGCAAAGGCAGCTATGATTGTTACCAAAAAACCAAAGGAAATAAGCAAAGCCTTATCTGAGTGTTTTGAGAGTGGTACAACAATTATTGAGGCAACTGGTGGCTATTCACATAATGAAACAGCAGTTGTATATTTTGTAATTAACCGTTTTCAAATTGGAAAAATGAAGGAAATAGTTCATAAGGTTGACCCTATGGCTTATATTACTGTTAATGAGGTGGCAGACATATATAGGGCAAATCAGGAGAAGCTTTCCTAACATAAAAATAAGGGCGTTATAATACAAAAAATTTAATGTAGAAATTAATCTGGGGGTTATAATATACTACATAATAGCCGATATAACATATGAAAAATATGAACTATACTACCCGAAGGGACTCGGGTAAGATTACATTCAAGGAGGAATGAATTATGAGTAGTATATCTTCAGTAGCAGGCAATGTAGATACTTATGCTAATCAGAATGTCAGTCAGACAAGAGATAGTGGAAAGACTATCGGAAATCCAAAGTTAAGTGATGAGGCTTCAAAGTATTATGAGAAGCTAAAAGCAAAATATTCAAATATGGACTTTATTCTTGTAAGTAAGGACCAGAAGGAGTATGCAAAATCACAGGCAGCAAGCTATGCAAATGCCAACAAAATGGTAGTGTTAATTGATGAAGAAAAAATCGAAAGAATGGCAACAGATGAAAAATATCGTAAGCAATACGAGGGAATTATTGCCAATGCTGCCAGTGGATTATCCCAGCTTAGCACAAAGCTTTCATCAACAGGTGCAAATGTTAAAGGCTATGGTATGCAGGTAAATGACAACGGCGTAGCTACATATTTTGCAGTATTAGAAAAATCTAGTACAGCACAAAAGGAAAGAATAGAAAAGAAGGCTGCTCAAAAGAAAGAGGCAGCAAGGGCTGAAAAGAAAAAAGCAGAGAAAAAGGAACGAGAGGAACGATTAAAGCGTTCAGATAAGGAAAAAACCTCTGTTAAAGGTAGTGATGATACAGTTACTATTACAGCCTCATCAATAGATGAGCTTTTAAGAAAGATACAGGATCAGTCACAGATGTTCTTAAGTGATGTGACACAGTCAAGTACTGAAAAACAGGTAGGTCAAAGATTTGACTATTCGGTATAGGTAAAGGAAAAAATAAGAAAAATTTAACTTAGGGGATATATCACACCCCATTTATGGTATAAAAGACTAAAAGTGGATAAAAAATATATTAATAATTATATTTAGAAACGGAGGCAATATCAATGAGTGAGAATTGCACAAGTAATTGTTCAAGCTGTGGAAAGGATTGTGAAAGCAGAAAAGGCACACAAATACCAAAAGAAGCACCTAATGCTTCAGCTCATATAAAAAAGGTAATAGGAATTGTAAGTGGAAAGGGTGGTGTAGGAAAATCCTTAGTTACATCACTTATTGCAGCCACAATGCAAAGAAAAAACTATAATACAGCAATTTTAGATGCGGATATAACAGGCCCTTCTATACCACATATGTTTGGAGTCCATGAAAAGGCTATGTGCAATGAAGCAGGTATACTTCCAGCAGTAGCTTATAATGGAACAAAAATAATGTCCATTAATTTACTTGTGGAAAATGCCACAGACCCAGTAGTCTGGAGAGGACCAGTAATTGCCAGCGCTGTAAAGCAGTTCTGGACAGATGTATGCTGGGGTGATATTGATTATATGTTTGTAGATATGCCTCCAGGAACAGGTGATGTACCTTTAACAGTTTTTCAATCGCTGCCGGTTGACGGAATAATAGTTGTGACACAGCCACAGGAGCTTGTAGGCATGATAGTAGGAAAGGCTGTTAAAATGGCTGAAAAGCTCAATGTTCCAATAATAGGAATAGTGGAGAATATGTCCTACTTTGTATGCCCTAACTGTAATGAAAAACATTACATTTTTGGAAATAGTCATATTGAGGAGTTAGCAAAGCAATACGGCATAGAAAAAACAGTGCAAATACCTATGAATCCAGAAATAACAAAGCTGTGCGATAGTGGCAGGGTTGCTGATTGGAATGAAGAAGGGTTATATGAGTTATTAGATAGTATTAAATAAAAGTAATAGCATATTTCTTTTTTATAAAGACAGTTGGAATTACATCTATTGTATTTATTAAAAGGGAAATATGCTTTTTTATTTATAGGAGGTTGTGATGCAATATTCCTATAAATTAAAACACCCTGTGGGAATGCGACTATTTGTTCCTGTCTGGCAGCAACAGCTTTATGCAAGGTATTGACAATATGCTAAAAAAGTATATAATTGGCTATTGTGATTGTTTGTATACTAATTATTAATATGCTAATTATAGGTTATATGAAGTAGTTTATGAAAATTGTATAGTTACAGATAAAAGAGGTGCAAATGGAAAATTCATTACATTACAAATTAAGAAATTGTCATACAAATTGCCAGAAAGTAATAGTGCAGGGCATAAAGCATGAAACAAATTTAAAGCCGGGAGAGCCTAAAATACTAGAGTATCTGGCAGAACATGAACCATGTGAGCAAAAGGAAATAGCCATAGGCTGCAATATTGATTCAGCATCAGTTACGGGCATATTAGGCAGAATGGAAGCCAGAAAGCTTATTAAAAGAGAAACTAAAAATGGTAACAGGCGTTCACTATATGTATCAAGAACATTAGAGGGACAGGAGCTTACTGAAAAGGTGGAGCAGGTTTTTAAGCTTGCAGATAGCGGGGCAATAGAAGGGATAAGTCATGAGGAATTAAATACATTTATTAAGGTGCTTGAAAAAGTCAATGATAATTTATTAAATATATTAAAGGAACAGACAAAAAATGAGTAAACTAAAGAAAACAATTAAAGATGAGAATTACATAGTAAGGCTTATAGCATATTTAATAGGTCTTTTTATTATGACTATTGGGGTGTCAATGTCAGTAAAATCCAATCTGGGAGTTTCACCGGTCAGCTCAATACCTTATACGATTACTTGCATAACTGGTTTGGAAATGGGAAAGGCAACTATAGTATTTCATATTTTTCTTGTAATTTTACAAATACTAATACTTAGAAAAGCATTTAAAATAAAAAATTTATTACAGGTAATAGTTGGTGTTGTGTTTGGATATTTTACAACATTTTCTAATTTCCTTTTTTCATATCTGCCAACACCTGAAAATATTATAATAAGATTAATAATGATGCTTCTTAGTACAGTTATAATTGCTATAGGTATATTTTTGTATCTGCCATCAGATATAGTACCTTTAGCCGGTGAAGGAGCAATGAAGGCTATTTCTGGTAAGGCAGGAATTGAATTTAGTAAGGTAAAAATGGGCTTTGATATAACGATGGTAGCAGTATCCTTAATAGCCTGTCTTTTAATACTTAAAAAACTAGGCTCAGTAGGAATAGGTACAGTAGTGGCAGCAGTACTTGTGGGTATGATACTTGGAATAATTAATAAGCTGTTTGGTGAAAAAAGAGATTTAATTTTTATGGGAAAAAAATAAATTGACATTAGCTATTAGAGATTGTTTAATATAGTAATTTTTGCTACAATAATGCTTATTAGGTTAAAGGTAGGTCTATATGAGCAATAAAAAGAAAAGTATTGAAAATAGCAAGAAAGCAACAAAGAAAATTAATAATAGCAGAAGCCTTAATGTTAACCGCAGGGACGAAGGTATATTTAACCTTCAGTTTTTAGGAAGGCTGGTGCTGTGTGTATCCTTTTTACCATACATAGTAGGAGTTATTATCGGTATAGTTTACGCATTTGTTGGATATGACATTACAACAATTACCGGAGTATACATTCGTACAATATATGGCTTTGATGCACTAAGAGAGGCTATTACAATGTATGGCTTAGGTCTGGTGTTTATACCAATTATACCAGTGTGCTTTATATACCAGTTAATATATTTTATATGTTGGTTAATAAAATACTTAAAAAATACAAAAAATAAGTCTTAATAGAGTGAGCTTCGTTATATTTTAGTATAATAAATGTTGTAATAGCTTAATAAAATCAAGGCAAGTGTAATTATATATTAATTATGCCTGCCTTGATTTTGTTATGGATAGAAAAACAAGAGTAAATACGCAGGAAAATATTATGAAAATATTAAATTTATAAAGAAAAAATTAAAATTAGCACTCGCTATTGACAAGTGCTAACAATAGGTGTATAACATAGTCAAGAACAAAGGAAGGGAACCAAAAAGAAAAAGATAATAAAAAGATGATTTCATCATCCTAAGTTCTGGGTAACAAAAAAGACATCGTAGTTTTATCATAGAAAGGAAGGATGACTTATGTTGATGCCTAGTATTTTTAGTAACAATAGTTTATTTGATGATTTCTTTAATGACAGTTGGTTTGATGACCGAGATTTCAAAGATGTAGAGAAAAAGCTCTACGGACATCGTGCAAAAAATGTAATGAACACAGATGTTAAAGAAAATGAAAATGGATATGAATTGACTATGGATTTACCTGGTTTTACAAAGGACGAGGTTTCAGCACAGTTAGAAAATGGATACCTTACAATTAGTGCTTCAAAGGGTCTTGATAAGGACGAAAAAGAAAAGGATACAGGTAAATACATTAGAAGAGAGCGTTATGCAGGTGCCTGTCAGCGTAGCTTCTATGTAGGCGATGCAGTATCAGAGGAAGACATTAAGGCAAGCTTCAAACACGGAATATTAAAATTACAAATTCCTAAAAAGGAAGCAAAGAAGGTTGAAAATAAAAATTATATAGCTATTGAAGGATAATAATCAATAAAGATAATAACCAAATAAACAAAAAATAAATGGAAAGCCCCTGTAGGTGTAAGAGCCTATGGGGGCTTTTTTGTACTTGGAAGTAATAACAATTTTATTATATAGACATAAAACATGGTAAATTTGAATAAAATACTAAGGACAAGAATGAAAACGGTTTACATATTGCACAATGAAAATAGTACTTTTGTACAATGTGACAATAATTAAAATATAACAACATATAAAAATATACATTATATACAAAAATGTATTGACTTTATGTTGCTATTATATAATAATATCACTTGTCTGCTTTAATTAATGGTTAAAGTCGAGTAGGTATTGTGCTGCTTGAGTATTGGGTGTAGCAATTAAGTTAAAGTAAAACAAAAAAATGTAGGAAGGAAGGTTTTTTCAAAATGAGAAAACAAGTGGTGAGAAGGATGTCACGCAAGGTGGCGTCTTTATTGGCGGCAGCAGCCGTTGCGTTTACCTCAATACCATTTATTATGTCACCAGGGTCGGCAGAAGGCTCTACAGTAAATGGAAATGAGTATGTGAACTATGAGCTATTAGATGAGATGCAGGATGCGTCAATTCTACATTGTTGGAACTGGTCTTATAAGACTATTGAAGAAAATTTAGAGCTTATAGCACAATGTGGATATTCTGCGGTGCAGACATCACCAGCACAGCAGCCAAAGGATTACACATATGACGGATTAGTGGGAACAGATGTAGGTACACCAGGACAGGGCGGTTCAGGAAACTGGTGGAAGCTGTATCAGCCTGTAACCTTTTCAGTATGTGACAATGGGGAAACCTGGCTTGGCACAAAGGCAGAGTTAGAGTCATTATGTGCTAAGGCAGAAGAATACGGAATTAAAGTAATAGTAGATATAGTAGCAAACCATATGGGTAATATTAAAGGATGGTCAAACTCTTTAGCTGATGTTTCAGAGCAGGTAGGCAGATATTGGAATCCAGATATGCTTACAAATGAGGAATATTGGCATATAAATGACCTTCAGGTATGGATGAGTGATGGAAGAGAAGACATTACTCAAGGCTCAATGGGTATGCCTGATTTAAATACAGCTAACAAAACTGTTCAAAGATATGTTGCAGCATATTTAAATGAGCTTATAGATTGTGGTGTAGACGGATTTAGATTTGATGCAGCAAAGCATATAGAAACACCAGATGATGATTCAAAATTTGCTAGTGATTTCTGGCCAATAGTTATCAATTCAGCAAGACAGCATTATAGGGAAGTAACAGGTGGCGAGCTTTATGTATATGGCGAAATTTTAAATATGGTAGGCGATAACTTTAATATCGACTCATATACAAAATATATGTCCGTAACAGATAATTCAGCAGGTAACCAGTTACTTGAAGCATACAGACATGGAAATATTGGAACAATTAGTATGCACTACTCTTCAGACAAGGCAGTTCTATGGGCAGAATCCCATGATACTTATATGAATGAATCCTCAAGATATGCTTCAGACAAATCTATTCTTAGAACCTGGGCTATGGTTGCAAATAAAGATAATGCAGCAGCATTATTCTTTGTTCGTCCATATTATTCATATCAGATACTTGAAAATGATGTAGATGATTGTATGCAGAGTGACCTTTCAAATCTTGTTCAGGCACAAATGGGCGAATGTCCAACATACATTTGGGCTTCAAATGAAGTAGCAGCTATTAATCATTTTAATAACAGATTTCACAATTATACAGAGGAAGTATATACAGAAGGCAACATTGCTATAAATAAGAGAAGCAATGGTATGGTACTAATTAATTTTGGTGGAGCTGGTGATGTAAGTGTGCCATCACATGGTATGGCTGATGGCGTATATACAGACGAGGTTTCTGGAAATACATTTACAGTAGCTAATGGAACTATTAGTGGAAAAATTGAAAGTGAGTACGGTATTGCAGTTGTTTACAAGAATGTTATGCCAAATCCAAATCCTGTTTATCCAGCAAAGGTTTCTGCTAATATTGGAGATGGCTCAGTATTCTACACAGACGGACTTACAGTTACAATTAATGTTTCAAATGCAACAAGTGGACAGTATGAAGCTTCAACAGGAGAAAAGGGTTCATTATCAAATGGTCAGAATGTAATTACTATTGGAAAAGGACTTGCAAAGGGCGAAACTGTAACACTTACTGTCAAAGCAGCTAATAGTCAGGGTGAAAAGGAAGCAGCCTACACCTATACAAAGGATGAATATGACTTAACAGATTGTATTTTTGTAAAGAATACAAAGGGCTGGGATAATGTTACTGCTTATATGTGGAATGCAAATGCAAGTGGCGTTAAAAACGCAGCGTGGCCAGGAGAAAAAATGTATTGCTGTGATACAGCTAACAATGTTTATGCTGTAAAGGTAGACACCTCAGCACAGTATACAAATATTATTTTCAGTAATGCCGGCTCAGCACAGACTGACGATTTAGCAATGGGACAGATAGGTTATATGTATGACTTATCAAATGGTACATGGACAGAATATCGTGCAGATGATGTTAAAACACCTGAAATTTCTGCATCTGGTTCATCAACAGCCTTTACAGGTAAAATAACTGTTGAATATACAGTAAAAAATGCCCAGAGTGCAACAATCACTGTTAATGGTGTTAAGGAAAGCTTTACAGATACTATTACAAAAACCTTTACAAAGGATACAACAGTAGTTATTGAAGCAATAAACGAAAATAAATCAGCAACAAAGACTTATACTTATACAAGAAAATATGAAGCACCTACAGTATCAGTAACAGACAGCACAACCTTTACAGATACTATAGAAGTAACTGTATCAGAAAATGGTGCTGCTGAGGCTTATTATCAGATTAACGATGGAAGCAAGGCTGCATTTTCAGGTACAAAGACTATTACTATTGGTGCTGATATGGCAGTAGGAGATAAGGCAGTAGTTAAAGTTACAGCTAAAAACGCTGACGGAGAGGCAACACCTGCAACAGCAGCCTTTGAAAAGATTGAAAAAATATCTGGCTCATATATTTACCTAAATGTAAATAGCTGTTCATGGTTTGGAAACGATTCAGCAGTAGCAGCAATTAAGACAAATCTTGATAGTGCTTATACAAAGATGAGCGTATTTACAAATATTGCAGGAGAAAAGCTTTATTATTATGAAGTACCTAGCGAGGCAACAACTGTTACAATCGTTAGAATGTTGCCAAGTGGCAAGTGCTACAATGAAAAAACATTTACAGTAAATGCTGGAAATGATTATTTTGTATCTGACGGAAATTGGTCTGGTGTATCCTCAAAGTTATATACAGGCTCTAAGCCAAGTGGAGAAATAAATCCACCTGTTTACGAAACACCTGTAATAACCTTTACAAAGGATAGTGGAACATACACAGAGGACATAACTGTAACAATTACAGTAAAAAATGCCCAGAGCGCTGCATATTCACTTAATAATGGTACACAAGTTTCCTTTAATAATTCGGTTACTTTAAATATTAGTGCTTCTACAAAGGTAGCTGTAACAGCAGTTAATGGAGATAAGAGTGCCAGCGCAGCAAAGACATATACAATTAATAAACCTGTATCAGATATGATTACAGTATACTTTGCAAATAACAATAACTGGTCAAAGGTATATGCTTATACCTGGGGCGGCTCAAAGAAAACTGCTGCATGGCCAGGAGATGCAATGACCTATGTTGATACAAACCAGTATAATCAGGCAGTATACAAGATTACAATTTCTGCTGATATTAAGGGAATTATATTTACAAATGGTACAGGAAACCAGACTGTAGATATTACAAAGGTTGCTGACGGAATGGGATTTTACCTTTCTGGAAGTGGCGGCAAGTGTAATGTAGGAACTTATACTTACGGAGATTAAACAAAGATAAATAAATATCACAGAGTTAAATAAATCAATATCACAGAGTTAAATCCTTGTTTATATTCCTTAAAGATGTTATACTGAAAGAGTATGTAAATTATGTTTGGTTATAAAGGGAGAAGTACAGAAATAGATTTTTACTTGAACATAAGCTTACATAATTAATAAAAATATTATACAGATATGTGTAATGTAAAGAATAAAGGAGATTAAAAATGCAAAGAGAAACAATGTGTATTCAGGCAGGATACGAACCAAAAAATGGTGAGTCAAGAATGATTCCAATTATCCAAAGCACTACCTTTAAATATGATACAAGTGAGGATATGGGAAAATTATTTGACCTTGAAGCCTCAGGATATTTTTATTCAAGACTTCAAAATCCTACCAATGACTATGTAGCAGCCAAAATATGTGCCTTAGAAGGTGGTTCGGCAGCTATGCTTACAGGCTCAGGTCAGGCAGCAACCTTCTATTCTGTTTTTAATATTTGTGGAGCCGGTGATCATGTGGTTTCTTCCTCTACAATTTACGGAGGAACATACAATTTATTTGCTGTTACAATGAAAAGAATGGGAATAGAGTTTACCTTTGTTGACCCAGACTGTTCAGATGAGGAGTTAGAGGCAGCCTTTAAACCTAATACAAAGGCTGTATTTGGTGAAACTATTGCTAATCCGGCACTTATTGTATTTGACATAGAAAGATTTGCAAAGGCAGCACATGCACACGGAGTTCCACTTATTGTGGATAATACCTTTGCAACACCTATTAACTGTAGACCAATAGAGTGGGGAGCAGATATTGTTACACATTCTACAACAAAATATATGGATGGTCATGATGCAACAGTTGGTGGCTGTATAGTAGATGCAGGAAAATTTGATTGGTTTAAATCCCCTGATAAGTTCCCTGGACTTACCACTCCGGATGCTTCATACCACGGAATTACATATGCAAAGAAATTCGGCTTAGGTGGAGCTTACATTACAAAGGCAACAGCACAGCTTATGAGAGATTTAGGCTCTGTTCAGTCGCCTATAAATGCTTATATGTTAAATCTCGGCTTAGAAACATTACATGTTAGAATGCCAAGACATTGTGAAAATGCTCTTGCAGTTGCAAAATTCCTTGAAGCACACGACAAAATTGCATGGGTTAATTATCCGGGTCTTGAAGGCAATAAGTATTATGAAAGAGCAAAGAAGTATATGCCAAATGGAACCTGTGGTGTTGTGTCCTTTGGTGTAAAGGGTGGAAGAAGTGCTGCTGAAAAGTTTATGGCAGGATTAAAGGTGGCAATGATAGCAACACATGTTGCTGATGCACATACCTGCGTATTACACCCAGCAAGTGCAACTCATAGACAAATGAATGATGAGGAGCTTATCGCAGCAGGAGTAGGTCCGGATTTAGTAAGACTTTCAGTTGGTATTGAAAATGTAAATGATATTATTGCTGATTTGGAACAGGCACTTGCAGATTGTTAATATCATAGACAATTAAAAATTACGGGGATGTCATCTTAATAATACATATTTAGATGGCATCCTGTTTTTATTGGGACAAAAACAGATTATTTTTGTTAATAGGTTATTTATTTGGAAAGGCACAGGAGAAAAAATGAAAAAGCTTATATTTATATCACATTCATCGGCAAATGCAGAGATTGCAAAGAAATTGTGTGAATATTTAGAAGAAAGAGAAAAAAAGTGTTTTATTGCACCAAGAGATATTCGTTTAGGCCACGAATATGCAGAAGAGATACTTGGTGGCATAGACAATTCCTATGCTATGGTGTTAATGCTTTCTAAGGAGTCAAATATTTCTCCACATGTACTTAGAGAGGTGGAAAGAGCAGTTAGTAAAAATATTCCAATTATTGTATATAGAATAGAAAATGTACAGTTGTCAAAATCCTTGGAATACTTTTTAATGACACATCAATGGATGGATGCTGCTGATGACAAGGATTTTGAGCGAATAATGGATAGTATAGAGGGCTTCAAGGACAACGGGAACGAAAATCAAGCTGCCGAAAAAAATGACACAGCAGCTAATGAAATATCAAATAAGAAAGAAACAACTGCTAGTAACACAGCAGTAGATAAAAAGAAGAAAAATACAGCAGCTATTGTAGGTGGAATAGTGGCAGTTATAGCAGTAATAGCTATAGTGGTTGGTGTTATTCTAAGTAGTGGAAATAAAGATAATAACACAGCTTACAATTCTACAGATAAAACAGCAGCTAATAATATAGACAATAACAAGCCTGCTGATGAAACTAAAGCTACTAATCAGAATAATAATGTGAATAGTAAAATTAAGCTTGGAGAAACGGTGGCACTTGGTACATATAATGGCGAGGAAATTTTATGGAGTGTTCTTAGAATTAATGAGGATAACACAGCAGTATTAGTTGCTGATAAAATACTTACCTTCAAGGCTGTAGATGGTGCAGAAAGTGGGGCTTCATATGAGTATGATGGTAATATTTACTCACCAGGAAGCGTAGATAAGGAGGATTTTGAACTTTTAGTCCAGACTATGGGTAATAATTGCTGGAGCCAGTCAAATATCAGAACATGGCTTAATAGTGATAGTAAAAATGTTACATATGCGGACAGTATGCCTATAGCAAAAGCAATGGCAGACAGAATGAATGGATATAATACAGAGCCGGGATTTTTAAATGGTTTTTCAGACGAAGAAAAAAATGTAATAGTTGAGGTTGAAAATACTACAAAGGAATATTATTCAGCAGAAAGTAAGGAAAAATTTGCGGACGGAAAAGATGTTATTACAAAGGATAAGGTTTATCTTCTTGCAAAATCAGACTTAGACGATTTTAAAAATGCAGGAATTAGCTTATATGCTTCACCTACTGACGCAGCGGCAAGCAAGGATGAAACTAATTATTATGAGCAGTTTAAAAACAGCTATCATGTAGGAGAATTTTACTGGTGGCTTAGAGAGCCGGTTGAAAATACACCACATAAATGCTATTTTGTTACAAGTGGGCAGGAGGAGGAACAGCTTGGGCAAAGGGCAGTAAATGTAGAGAGCTTTGGCATAAGACCTGCTATAACTGTAGATGTGGCGGCTTTGGTAGAGTTTATAGGGAAAGGACTTGTAAGTAAATAGCTTACAATAAAATGGAGGACACAAGTTATATGAAATTAAGTCATCTTAATGAATTTAATGAAATAGTAATTCAAATGCACGATAATCCGGATGCAGATGCTGTTGGCTCTGGATATGCGATTTATAAATATTTTCTTTTAAAAAATAAAAAGGTAAGACTTATATATGGTGGGAATTTTAAAATTACTAAAAGTAATATAGTTTTACTTGTTAATGCTATGAAAATACCGGTAGAATATGTTGACAGCTTAGATTATGAGCCAGAGCTGCTTTTGACAGTAGACTGCCAATATGGAGAAGGCAATGTCCAAAGATTTCAGGCAAAAAATATTGCCATTATTGACCACCACAATACAGGTAGACAGTCAGATGATATGTGTGAAATAAGAAGTCATCTGGTTAGCTGTGCAACTATCTGCTATGATCTGTTAAAAAAAGAAGGTGTGGATATAAATACAGATATACAGATGGCAACAGCACTTTATTATGGTATGTATATGGATAGTAATGGTTTGGCAGAAATAAGACATCCTCTTGAAAGAGATATGATAGACTTTTTAAAGATAGATAAAAGTCTTATTAAAAAGCTGCTTCACACTAATTTTACCCTTAATGAGTTAGAAACAGCAGGTATAGCCCTGCTTCGCTATAGCTATGAGGAAAATAAACGACTTACTATTATTAATTCAAAGCCCTGTGATCCTAATATTTTAGGGGTAATCGGAGATATGGTGCTGCAGGTTGACAGTGTAGATGTTAGTATTATTTACAATGACTGCCAAGATGGTTATAAGCTTTCAGTAAGAAGCTGTGCAGTAGAGGTGGCAGCTAATGATTTTGCAGCATTTATAACAAAGGATATAGGTAATGGCGGTGGACATATAGACAAGGCAGGGGGATATATCAGCAAGAAAAAGTTTGAGGAAAAATATGGAGATATTGGTATAGACGCTTATTTCTTCGAGAAGGTAAATGAATTTTATGACAGCTTTATTGTTGTAAATGCCAATGAGGGTTTAGAGGATACTTCAGATTTTGAAATTTATCAAAAGAAGGATTTAGCCTATGGCTTTGTAAAAACTACAGATTTATTTAAAGCAGGAACTGAGTGTAAAATCAGAACCTACGAGGGCGATGTGTTTGTTGTGGCTGATGATAATATATATATAATGATTGGCTATGACGGAGGCGTATATCCAATAGAAAAAGAGGTTTTTGAAAGAAAGTATAGAGTAGAGGATGCTACATATTACAAGGAATTTGAATACCAGCCTTCAGTTATTAATCTTGAAAGTAATACTTCAACAGAATTACTGCCATATTCTAAAAAATGCTATAGCTTAGTAGCTTCAAAAATATATGCAAAGCAGTTAGAAAAGGCAGCAAAGGTATTTACCAGATGGGACTACGAAACCTATATGTTAGGAAATATAGGAGATTATATATGTTATCCCGAGGAGAATGATAAGGATATTTACATAATAAAAAATCACATTTTAAAGGAAACCTACAATAAGGTCGAGGCATAAAATTTAGTTGCAGATATTTTGGTATCTGCAACTTTTTTACTGTCCTAAAACAAATATCTTGACAATCAAAATATATCTGTGTATAATTTTGCCTGTAAATAATTTGAAACTCAAACGACTTTAAACTCAAATGATTTGAAAATCCAATAGTTAGAGTTTGAAGAAATGTTTAAAACATTAACAATAATAGGAAAGGTTTAGATTATGACAGGAATTATATGTGGTACTGGTTCATATGCACCACAAAAAATTATGAATAATGATGATCTTGCAAAGCTGGTGGATACAAATGATCAGTGGATAAGAGAAAGAACAGGGGTAGTACAAAGACACATAATTGATAATGAAACAACAGTATCTATGGCTGTGGAAGCGGCTAAAGGAGCAGTAGAGGACGCAGGAATCAATCCCCTGGAAATTGATTTGATAATTGTTTCTACAATATCCTCAAATGTGATTTTACCCTGCGCAGCTTGTCAGGTACAAAGAGAATTAGGTGCAGTAAATGCGACCTGCTTTGATTTAAATGCAGCCTGCAGCGGATTTATTTTTGCATATAATACTGCAAATGCTTACATAGAAAGCGGAATGTATAACACAGCATTAGTAGTGGGAAGTGAGAGCTTATCTAATCTTACAGATTGGACAGACAGAGGAACCTGCATACTTTTTGGTGACGGTGCAGGAGCAGCTGTAATTAGAAAAAGTGAGAGTAAAGCATATAAGGCAGTTACACATTCTGACGGAAATAGTGGTGATGCACTTACCTGTATTAACAAATACGCCATTAAGGATAATAGTGATAATGGTTTAATGAAAATGGACGGCAGGGAAGTATTTAACTTTGCTGTAAAAAAGGTTCCAGAGGTCATTATGGAGGTTTTAGAAAAAAATAATGTTGCCCTTGAGGAGATAGATTGTTTTATTCTTCATCAGGCAAATAAAAGAATTGTAGCTTCGGTGGCTAAAAGGTTAAGGGTGGATATTGAAAAATTCCCGGTAAATATGATGGAATACGGAAATACTTCCTCGGCAAGTATACCGATTCTTATAGATGAACTAAAAAAAGCAGGAAAGCTAAAAAAGGACAGAAAATATGTAATGGCAGGTTTTGGAGCCGGACTTTCCTGGGGAGCAGCTATATTTCAAATATAGGGAAAAGAAAAATATAAAATAAAAAAATAAAATGGAAATCAAGGAGATTAAGAAATGTTAGAAAAAGTAATCAATGTAGTAGCAGAGTCATTAGGAATGGAAGAAAGTGAAATCAAGGCAGAGTCATCATTTAAGGACGATTTAAACGCAGACAGCTTAGATTTATTTGAAATGGTAATGGCATTAGAAGAAGAATTTGGTGTTGAAATACCTAATGAGGATTTAGAAGGTATTACAACTGTTGATGATGTTGTTAAGTATATTGAAGCACACAAATAAAGAAGAGGTCTACAATATGAAAACAGAAATAACCAGATTATTAGGAATTGAATATCCAATTATACAAGGTGGAATGGCTTGGGTTGCTGAATATCATTTGGCAGCAGCTGTTTCAAATGCAGGTGGACTTGGACTTATTGGAGCAGCCTCTGCACCAGCCCAGTGGGTAAGAGAACAGATTAGAGAGGCAAAAAAGCTTACAGATAAGCCTTTTGGTGTAAATATTATGCTTCTTAGTCCTTATGCAGATGAGGTTGCAAGAGTAATAGTAGAGGAAGGCGTAAAGGTAGTTACTACTGGAGCCGGAAGCCCTGAAAAGTATATGAAAATGTGGAAAGAGGCAGGGGTAAAGGTTATTCCTGTTGTAGCCTCTGTAGCACTTGCAAAAAGAATGGAAAGATGTGGAGCAGATGCACTGGTGGCTGAAGGCTGCGAAGCAGGCGGACACATTGGAGAAAATACAACAATGGTTTTAGTTCCACAAATAGTTGATGCTGTAGGCATACCGGTTATAGCGGCAGGTGGAATTGCTGACGGCAGAGGTATAGCAGCAGCCTTTATGCTTGGTGCAAGAGGTGTTCAGATGGGAACTTATTTTGTTGTAACTGATGAATGTCAGGTACACGAAAACTACAAGGACAAGATAATAAAGGCAAAGGATATAGATTCAAGGGTAACAGGCAGAACTACAGGTCACCCTGTCAGAGTAATCAGAAATGATATGGTTAAAAAATATATGGAGCTTGAAAATAATGGAGCTTCCTTTGAAGAATTAGAACAGCTCACTCTTGGAGCTTTAAGGAAAGCCGTTGTAGACGGAGATGTTGTAAACGGAAGTGTTATGGCGGGTCAGAGTGCAGCAATGGTTAAGGAAAAGCTTAGCTGTAAGGATTTAGTTACAAGACTTGTTAATGAAACTGATAAGCTAATAAAAGGAGCAGGATTTTATGAGTAAAATAGCATTTATATATCCGGGACAAGGTGCACAGAAGGCCGGAATGGCAGCAGATTTTTATGAAAAAAGCGAAAGTGCAAGAGAGATTTTCGATAACGCAACAAGTCTTTTAAATATAGACATGAAAAAGCTGTGCTTTGATGAAAATGACAAATTGGATATTACTGAATATACACAGGCAGCACTTGTTACTACATATCTTGCAATGACAAAGGTAGTTGAGGAGGCAGGACTTACTGCTGATGTAACAGCGGGACTTAGCCTGGGTGAATATGCAGCAATAGCTGTGGCAGGTGGTATGAGCTATGAGGCAGCTATAAAGACAGTAAGATGTCGTGGTATTTTAATGCAAAATACAGTTAGGCTGGGAGTTGGAGCTATGTCAGCTATTATTGGAATGAATTATCAGGATATTGAAAAGGTAATAGCTGATATTGAAGATGTAACCATAGCAAATTATAACTGTCCAGGGCAGATAGTTATTACAGGAAAAATAGAAGGCGTAAATATAGCTAATGAAAAACTTAAGGAGGCTGGCGCCAGAAGGTGTGTGCTTTTAAATGTTAGTGGACCTTTTCATTCTCCTTTATTGAAGGAAGCAGGCGAAAATCTAAGGGCAGAGCTTGATAAGGTTGAGTTTACACAGTTAAAAATCCCTTATTATACAAATGTTACAGCTAAAAGAATTGAAAATATCAGCGAAACAAAGGATTTACTTGAAAAGCAGGTATATAGCTCAGTTCGCTGGCAGCAAAGCGTTGAGAATATGATAGCTGACGGAGTAGATACCTTCGTTGAAATCGGGCCAGGAAAAACTCTTGCAGGCTTTATGAAAAAAATAAATAAAGAAGTAAAGGTTTACAATATTCAAAATTTTGAAGATGTAGAGCCGGTGGTTAAGGAGATAAAGGAATGTTAGATGGAAAAGTTGCAGTAGTGACCGGTGCTTCAAGAGGCATAGGCAGGGCAATCGCCCTTGAGCTTGCCAGCAAAGGAGCAAAGGTTGTTGTTAATTATAATGGCTCAAAGGAAAAGGCACTTTCAGTAAAAGAAGAAATAGAAAAAGCTGGTGGCAGTGCAGAGCTTTATCAATGTAATATATCTGAATATGATAAGTGTGAGGAATTTATCAAAGCTGTTATCAACAGCTTTGGAAGAATAGATATACTTGTAAACAATGCAGGTATTACCAGAGATGGACTTTTACTGAAAATGTCAGAGGAGGATTTTGATAGTGTACTTAACACTAATCTTAAGGGAACCTTCAATACAATAAGATTTGCAGCAAGACAAATGATAAAGCAAAGATATGGAAGAATTATTAATATGTCCTCAGTTGTAGGAATTTCTGGAAATGCCGGTCAGGTTAATTACTCTGCTTCAAAGGCAGGCGTTATAGGGATAACAAAGTCAGCAGCTAAAGAGCTTGCAAAAAGAGGAGTGACAGTAAATGCTGTTGCACCGGGCTTTATTGAAACTGAAATGACACAGGTATTGTCAGAGGAGGTAAAGAAATCAATAATTGGTCAAATTCCTTTGGATAGATTTGGAAAGCCAGAGGATATTGCCAAAACAGTTGCATTTCTTGCTTCGGATAATGCGTCCTATATTACAGGACAGGTAATACAAGTAGATGGAGGTATGGCAATATAATGAAAAGAAGAGTTGTTATTACAGGACTTGGTGCTGTTACACCTATTGGAAATAATGTAGAGGAATTCTGGCAGGGAATAAAGGAAGGAAGAGTAGGAATTGCACCTATTACAAAAATTGATGCAACAGAATATAAAGTAAAGGTTGCGGCTGAGGTAAAGAATTTTAATCCTAAGGATTATATGGATCCTAAGTCAGCCAAAAGAATGGAGGCCTTTTCACAATATGCAGTAGTTGCTGCTAAGGAGGCCTTAGAGGATTCAAAAATTGATATGACTAAGGAAGACCCTTTTAGAGCAGGTGTAATTATTGGCTCAGGTATTGGTTCACTTTCACAGATTGAAACAAACTATATGAAAATTGTGGAAAAAGGACCATCAAAGGTTAATCCTTTGTTAGTACCAATGATGATTTCCAATATGGCTGCTGGTAATGTTTCTATTCAGCTTGGCTTTAGAGGAAAATGTACAAATGTAGTTACAGCCTGTGCTTCAGGAACTAACTGTATAGGCGATGCTTTTAGAGCAATTCAGTATGGCGATTGCGATTTTATAGTTGCAGGTGGTACAGAAAGCTGTATTACACCAACCGGAGTAGCTGGATTTCAAGCCCTTACAGCACTTTCTACAACAGAAGACCCACTTAGAGCCTCAATTCCATTTGACAAGGACAGAAATGGCTTTGTATTAGGCGAAGGTGCAGGTGTTGTAATGCTTGAGGAATTAGAACACGCAAAAAACAGAGGCGCAAAGATTTACGCAGAATTAGTTGGCTATGGTGTAAGCGCAGATGCTTACCACATTACTTCTCCTATTGAGGATGGCAGTGGTGCGGCCTATGCAATGGAAATGGCAATGAAGGACGCAGATATATTACCAGAGCAGGTTGATTATATTAATGCTCACGGAACAAGCACACACCACAATGATTTGTTTGAAACAAGAGCTATTAAAAATGCCTTTAAGGAGAATGCTAAGAATTTACTTATCAATTCTACCAAGTCAATGATAGGTCATTTACTTGGAGCAGCAGGTGGTGTTGAAGCAGTAGTATGTGTAAAGAGCATTGAAGAAGGCTTTGTACACCAGACAGTAGGAACAAAGGTGGCAGATGAAGAATGTGATTTGAATTACTGTATTGATGCACCTGTAGAAAAGGAAATCCGGTATGCAATGAGCAATTCATTAGGCTTTGGTGGACATAATGCAACCTTGTTAATGAAAAAATATCAAGCCTAGAAAGCCTTAAAAATATTAGAGAATTGAAGCAATTCAAGAAAAGGTATGAGGATAAAAATATGGAATTTGAAAATATATTAACACTTATAAAAACTGTGTCAGATTCAGAACTTACGAATTTTAAATATGAAGAAAATGGAGTTAAGCTAAGCCTTGGTAAAAGACAAAATCAGGTGGTTTCTAGCGTAACTTATGAGCCTTCTGTAATAAATGAAACAGCAAAGGCTGCACCAGCTCCACAAAAAACAGAGAGCATTGTTGAAAAACAGGATGCTTTAGAGGATTTAAGTGGAAATATTATTAAATCCCCACTTGTAGGTACATTTTATACAGCACCGTCAGAGGACGCAGATGCTTATGTAAAAGTTGGCGATAAGGTAAAAAAAGGTCAGACCTTAGCTATTATTGAGGCAATGAAGCTGATGAATGAAATTGAAAGTGAGTTTGACGGTAATATTTCAGAGATATATGTGGAAAATGGGCAGGCGGTAGAGTATGGACAGCCGCTCTTTAAAGTAAGCTAAGGCTTTGCCACATCTAAAAATGAAAAGGAGAAATTATGAACCACTTAGATATAAACCAAATAAAAGAAATTATCCCACACAGACATCCATTTTTGCTGGTTGACTACATCGAAGATTATGTACCAGGTCAATATGCAGTTGGATATAAGTGTGTAACATATAGAGAAGACTTTTTTAAGGGACATTTTCCACAAGAGCCTGTAATGCCTGGTGTGCTTACTATAGAAGCCTTAGCACAGGTAGGGGCAGTGGCTATGCTTAGTCTTCCAGAAAATAAAGGCAGGGTAGCCTATTTTGGAGGCATAAACAAATGCAAATTTAAAGGAAAAATTGTACCGGGAGATAAGGTCAGATTAGAAACAAAAATTATTAAATCAAAAGGACCAGTTGGTGTAGGTGAGGCAGTTGCAAGTGTTGACGGAAAGGTAGTTGTAAGTGCTGAGCTGACATTTATGATTGGCTAGGTGAAGCAGATGATAAAGAAGATACTTATAGCAAATAGAGGAGAAATTGCAGTAAGAATTATTCGCGCCTGCAGAGAAATGGGCATAGAAACTGTAGCTGTATATTCAGAGGCAGATAAGGAAGCACTACATACAAAGCTTGCAGACGAGGCAGTGTGTATTGGCCCGGCCAAATCCAGCGAAAGCTATCTTAGTATGGATAAAATAATTAGTGCGACTATTATCTCAGGTGCAGATGCAATTCACCCGGGCTTTGGATTTTTATCTGAAAATAGTAAATTTGCAGAGCTTTGCGAGCAATGTAATATTACCTTTATCGGACCACCGGCAAATGTTATTGCAAAGCTTGGAAACAAGCAGGAGGCAAGAAACACAATGGTAGCTGCTGGAGTACCTGTTATTCCGGGCAGTAAAGAGGCTGTTTATAATTATAGACAGGGTTTAGCTGTAGCTGATGAAGTAGGCTATCCTGTTATTGTAAAGGCTGCCTTAGGTGGCGGTGGAAAAGGTATGAGAGTTGCTTATACTAAGGAAGAATTTGAAAATAGCTTTAATACAGCACAAAAGGAAGCACAGTCAGCATTTGGTGACGATACAATGTATATAGAGCATTTTGTAGAGCATCCAAGACATATAGAGTTCCAGATTTTGGCAGACAAGGCAGGCCATGTAGTTCATTTGGGTGAAAGAGATTGTTCTATTCAAAGAAATCATCAGAAAATGATTGAGGAGTCACCTTCTATTGCACTTGGCGAGGAGCTTAGAAAGAAAATGGGCAAGGCTGCCATAAAGGCAGCAAAAGCAGCAGGCTATGTTAATGCAGGAACAATAGAATTTCTTTTAGAGAAAAATGAGAACTTCTATTTTATGGAAATGAACACAAGAATTCAGGTGGAACACCCTGTAACTGAATGGGTAACAGGCATTGACCTTATAAAAGAACAAATTAGAATAGCTAATGGTGATGAATTAGCATTTAAACAAAGCGATATAAAAATTACAGGCCACGCTATTGAATGTAGAATAAATGCAGAGGATCCGGAGCATGGCTTTAGACCATCTCCTGGAACCATTACTGATATGTACCTGCCGGGTGGCAAAGGAATTAGAATAGATACAGCTATTTATAGTGGTTATACAATTCCACCATATTATGATTCTATGATTGCAAAGCTTATTGTATGGGCTAAAAATAGAAATGAAGCTATTAGAAAAATGCAAAGTGCTTTAGGCGAAGTAATCATAGAAGGAATACAGACAAATGTTGATTATCAATATGAAATATTAAATAATAAGGATTTTTTAGAAGGAAATATAGATATTGAATTTATAGAAAATATGAACAAAGAGAAAAATTAATTGACCTTGTAATTGCTGGCTAAGAGTGAAATTTAAGGAGAATGACTATGAAGCTGGATAATATGTTTAAAAAAACTAAATCATCTGCAACAAAAGCAAATATTAATAATGTAACACCAGAAGTACCAGAGGGCTTGCTTAGAAAATGCCCAAAATGTGGTGGCGCTATAATTAGTAAAGATGTTAAAGCATTATGCTATATATGTCCAAAATGTGGTGGATATTTCAGAGTTGATGCTTTCCAAAGACTTAAAATGACCATAGATGAGGGTACCTTTTGCCGATGGAATGAAGAAGTAGAAACGGGAAATCCACTGGAATTTAATGGATATGAAGAAAAAATAAAAGACTTAAAGGAAAAAACCAATTTAAACGAGGCTGTCATTACAGGCAAAGGACAGATTAATGGCAGTGATGTGGCTATAGCTATAATGGACGGAAGGTTTATGATGGCTAGTATGGGCTATGCAGTTGGCGAAAAAATCGTAAGAATGGTAGAAAGAGCAACTGCAGAAAAGCTTCCTGTTGTAATATTTGCCTGTTCTGGTGGTGCAAGAATGCAGGAGGGTATTACATCGCTTATGCAAATGGCTAAGACCTCAGGGGCAATTAAAAAACATCAGGATGCAGGACAGTTATACATATCCGTACTTACAGACCCGACTACGGGTGGTGTTACAGCCAGCTTTGCAATGCTGGGAGATATTATTATTGCAGAGCCTAAGGCGCTTATTGGCTTTGCCGGACCAAGAGTTATAGAGCAGACTATAGGAGAAAAGCTGCCAAAGGGATTTCAAAGGTCTGAGTTTTTATTAGAACATGGCTTTATAGATATGATTGTAGAGAGGGAGCAGATAAAATCTACTCTTTCCAGATTAATTAAGCTGCATTATGGAAATGAAAATCAACAGGAAAATATAGATGATAATAATATTAAATTATTAATTGCAAAAAATAATGAAGTAATAAAGAATGTTAAGCAACCAAGAAAAAATTGTAAAAGGTCAAAGGAGGAAAGGGAGATTTCCAGCTGGGAAAGGGTTGAAATCTCCAGAAAGAAGGACAGACCAGTTGGATATGAGTATATAGAATTATTATTTGAGGATTTTATAGAAATGCACGGGGACAGATATTTTGCTGATGATATGGCAATAATAGGTGGTGTTGCCAGCTTTAGAGGTATTCCTGTTACTGTAATAGCACAGGCAAAGGGAAAAAATACAAAGGAAAATATTGAAAGAAATTTTGGTATGCCATCACCGGAAGGCTACAGAAAGGCTTTAAGGCTTATGAAAGAGGCTGAAAGGTTTAACAGACCAATTATCTGTTTTGTAGATACTCCAGGAGCATTTTGTGGACTTGAGGCTGAAGAAAGAGGACAGGGAGAGGCTATTGCCAGATGTATATACGAAATGAGTGGCCTTAGAGTACCTACTCTTTCTATTATAATTGGCGAAGGAGGCAGTGGTGGAGCCTTAGCAATGGCTACATCAAATGAGGTATGGATGCTGAAAAATTCCATTTACTCAATACTTTCCCCAGAGGGCTTTGCTAGTATTTTATGGAAAGACAGCGGTAAGGCAAAGGAGGCAGCAAAGGCTATGAGATTAACTGCCAACGAGTTATATGAGCAGGGAATAATTGAAAAGGTTATAGATGAACCTAGCAACCTGACAAGAGAAAATATAAAAGAAGTTATTGAACTTTTAGATAATAGTATGGTAGAATTTATAAACAAATACAAAAAAATGACTGACATTCAGTTAATAGACAATAGATACAAACGGTTTAGAAATATGTAGATATTCTGGTTTGTTACCATTGGCTTAAAATTTCCTAAGGAAGAGGTTAGGTTATGGACGCTTATAAGACAATAAATGACATACTTGTGAATTTATTTAATGAAATAATGCAATCAGAAGAGGAAGCAATTATTACTGAGGAATTTAAGGACCTTACCAATAATGATATGCATGTTATCGAAGCAATAGGGCTTTGTGGAAGTAATAATATGTCTATTATTGCAAAAAAGTTAAAGGTTACTGTAGGTACACTTACTACAGCAGTCAATAGACTTATTATGAGAAAATATGCAGAGAGAATTCGTAGCGAAGAGGATAGAAGAGTAGTTTATGTTAAACTTACAAACAAAGGAATAAAAGCATATAAGCATCATGAGGAATACCACAGACAGATGACTAATGCAATTCTTAAAAAATTGTCAGCTGACGAAATTCCAGTATTAGTAAAGGCATTAGATGGTCTTAGCGAGTTCTTCAGGGAATATCGGTCTGCAGGAGATAAGCTGATTTTTTCATAATGGACATATTCTGCCGAAATTATTTTATTAAAAACTATTCAACTGTAAAGAATGTATTTTTATAATAATATGATACATTCTTTACAGTTTTTTTGCTTTTATTGCGTGCCAAGTGGTTTTATGATATAATATTCTTTAAACTGTGTGGTTTTATGGTTAAAAGCCATATAGGACCATATTATTGGAGGTTTATATGTTAAATAACGATAAAATCAGGCTAATGACAAAGCTGGCGTTATATGAACAAAAAGAAGGAAAAAAGAATATTGCTGGAGGCAAATATTATCGTTCAGACTATGTGAGCCTTGCGATGATTAATTCGGCAATTATTGCTACATTGGCATACATACTTATTTTGGGAAGTATTGTCCTTGTAAATATAGAAACTGTTTTATCAGTTATGACAGCATTTGATATGTTAGAGCTGGGGAGAATAGTAGTGGTTGCATATATTATATATATGCTTATATATTTGACAATCACATACATTATTTCAAGATTAAGATATGACAATATTAAGTCGGAGCTTAAAAGCTATGATAACAATTTAAAAGAGTTATATACTATATACAAAAAAGAAGAAGAAAATACTCAAAGTGAAATTGACATAAAAAAAGAAAACTTCGATGTATCTATGATGGAGGAAAATTAAATGCTAAAATTACTGACTCTTAGAGAAAGAATCAAGGAGCTATACAGCACTAGGAATAGATTTGCAGACCCAATAATAAGATTTTTAATTGTATTAATTTCTATGATTATTATAAATGTAAACATAGGTGCTTTTACTATTTTAAAAAATCCATTAGTAGTTATAGCAGTATCAGCTGTTGGAGCATTTCTTCCAAAAAACTTATCAGTTATGATTGTACTATTATTAATGGTAGTGCATATATTTGCTATTTCTCCAATGGCAGCAGTAGTTGTTTTTATTACTTATGTCATTATGTATTTACTGTTTTTTAGATTTGCTTCAAAGCAGACATATGTGCTATTGGCAACACCATTATTATTTATGCTCAAGCTTCCTTTTGTTATGCCTATTGTATTAGGACTTTCAGCAACACCGATAGCTATTATACCGGTAACCTTTGGCACATTAATATATTTTTACCTTAACTATTTTTCAATAAATTTTGAACAGTTATTAAATGCAGGTCAGGATGAGGCTATATCGATGATGACAGGTATGGCAGAAAATGTATTTAAGAATCCGACATTTTTTTATACAGTAGGTACATTTGCATTAGTTATATGTCTTGTATACTTTGTAAAGCGGCTTACAGTAGATTATTCATGGATAATATCTTCGATAGCAGGTGGATTATTATCTACTCTGGCTATACTAATAGGATGTATTATATTTGATATGAGCAGTGTATATTCTATCCCTATGGTTATTATTGGTGGATTGCTTAGCACAGGAGTTGCGTGGCTTGCACAGATGTTTTTACATTCTGTGGATTATGTGCGTACAGAATATACACAGTTTGAGGATGATGAATACTATTATTATGTAAAGGCAGTACCTAAAATCCAGGTGCTTCCTGCAGAAAAAAGCATAAAGAGAATAAATGCACAAAAGGTTAGTACAAAAACAAAAGCAAACAATAAAAAATCACAAAATAGTGAAGCAAAGCCTACAGTAAAGAAAATATAATATAAAAAAGCTATGGAAAGGATGTGAAATAGGTGCTGGGAAATATATTTAATACAATCAGCCAATATATGCCAATGGTTGTAAAACCAACAGATATTATTGAGATAATAATTATTGCCTTTGTATTTTATCATATTATGCTATGGATAAAAAATACCAGAGCATGGTCATTATTTAAAGGTATTATTATCATATTAGGCTTTACAGTAGTAGCACTTTATTTCCAAATGAACACCATACTCTGGATTGCTGAAAAAACCTTAAATGTAGGTGCCATTGCACTTATAATCGTGTTCCAGCCAGAGCTTAGAAAAGCGTTAGAGCAGCTTGGTACAAAGAAAATATTATCAAAGATATTTGCTTTTAATGAAAATAAAAATATAACAGAAAAGTTCGGAGATAAAACTATTAGTGAGCTTGTAAAGGCTACCTATGAATTAGCCAAGACAAAAACAGGTGCATTGATGGTTATTGAGCAGGATATAAACCTAAATGAATATATTGCCACAGGTATTACTATAGATGCTGAAATTACAAACCAGTTACTTATTAACATATTTGAGCATAATACACCATTACATGACGGAGCTGTGATTATTCGTGGTGACAGAATAGTTTCAGCAACCTGCTATCTGCCTCTTTCAGACAATATGGAGCTTAGCAAGGAGTTAGGCACAAGACATAGAGCTGCAGTAGGTATTAGCGAAGTGACAGATTCGTTTACTATTGTTGTATCCGAGGAAACAGGAAAGGTTTCAGTAGCCACAGGCGGCGAATTGGTTGGAAATGTTGATGGAGATACACTTCGTCAATTATTAATAAAGTTACAAAACAAAAAGGTAGAAACAAAACGATTCAAATTATTGAGAGGAAAGCAAGACAACAATGAAAAAGTACCTGACAAATAATATTTTGTTGAAAATTTTATCAGTCTTATTTGCTATAATGCTGTGGCTGGTTGTACTTAATATTGATGATCCTAATACTACAAGAACCATTAACAACATAGAAGTAACTATAGAAAATGCTGATGCAGTAACAGGTCTGAACAAGGTGTACAATATTACTGAAGGACAGAATGCTTCAGTATCAGTTACGGGACCAAGGTCAATAGTAGATAAGCTTACAGCCTCAGACTTTGTAGCTGTGGCAGATTTTACAGAGCTGTCCCAGACAAATGCTGTTCCTATTAGTATTGAACTTAAAAGACAATCCTATAGAGATAAGGTTGTAATAAATGTAAAGACTAATACAATGAAGCTTAGTATTGAAGATATAGAAACTAAGGAATTTACCGTACAGGTAAAAAATACCGGAGAGCTGGGCAAGGATTATGTTATTTATAAAAATACCTTAAGTGACAGTACGGTAAAGGTCAGCGCACCTTCTTCCGTAATGAATACTATTGCCAGTGTAGTGGCAGAGGTTAGGGCTGAGGGCGAAACCACTGAGTTTTCAAGAGAGGTGGAGCTTGCCTGTGTAGGCAATAATGGAAGAAATATTGATATGCAAAAAAATAATATAACTATTGATATTCCTTCTGTTACAGTAACAAATACTGTATATTATTCAAAAACCGTAAAGCTTACAGATTTGTTTGATGAAATAATTCCAGAGGGATATAGTATTATCAGTAAGGAATATTCAAATAATACAGTAACGATAGCTGGATATAAAAAGGATTTAGACGGCCTTGATGAGCTTGTGATTCCGGGCGAACTTTTTGAAATAAAACATAACCAAAAGGAATATAATATTACCTGTGATTTATCAACAGTATTGCCGGATAATTTATATGTATATGGTGAAAATCAATCAGTAAAGGTAAAGGTTGTAATTGACAGGACAGTAAGAAGAACCTATACTGTGGATTTAAAGAAGATTGCATTAGTTAATATACCAGAGGATTATGTTGCATCTATTGTAACAAAGGGTACATTTAGCTATACATTAATAGGGCTGGAGAAAGTGTTGGACAATTATCAGACACAGGAGGCATATAATGTATCACTAGAAGACTTACAGGAGGGCACTCACAAGGTACAGGTAACTATTGATACAGGTGATGATTATAGACTGGCTGAATATGCGTATATAGAAGTTAATCTGGAAAAACAGGGAACAACTGATACAACAGGTGAGCCAGAAACTACCACTACAAAAAGAGAAACAGAAACTACTACAAAAAAAGAGCAGGAAACAACCAAAAAGAATAACAGTAGTTCTGATGAAACAAACTCTGGCGAATCAGACGCTAGAGAAGAAAATATGGAATAGATAGGGAGGCTTTGGTTGATGGTAAGCAAGAAAATTATAATAACAGATGAAACTGGTCTGCATTTAAGACCGGCAGGACAGCTTTGCAAAATGGCGTGCCTTTACAAATGTCATATTACATTTAAAGCAAAAAATTGTGAGGCTAATGCTAAAAGTGTGCTTAGCATATTGGGAGCGTGCGTTAAGAAAAATGACGAAATAGAATTAATATGTGAAGGCGAAGACGAAAAAGAAGCATTAGAAAATATTTCGAGTGCATTAGAAAAAGGTTTTGCGGAGGACTAAAATGGGTAAATATTTTGGAACTGATGGATTTAGAGGAGAAGCTAATGTTACTTTGAATGTTGAGCACGCATTTAAAGTAGGTAGATTTCTAGGGTGGTATTATGGGCAGGATAAAAAAGCAAAGGTAGTCATTGGAAAAGATACCAGACGAAGCAGCTATATGTTTGAGTATGCCTTAGTTGCCGGACTTACTGCTTCAGGGGCAGATGCTTATTTGCTGCATGTTACTACCACTCCAAGTGTTTCTTATGTTGTTAGGACAGAGGGCTTTGACTGCGGTATTATGATATCTGCAAGCCACAATCCTTTCTATGACAATGGTATAAAGATTATAAATGCCAATGGTCAAAAGCTGGAGGCATCAGTAGAAGAAAAAATAGAAGAATATATAGATGGTAAAGTTGCTGAGCTTCCACTTGCAACGAAGGAAAACATTGGAAGAACAGTAGACTTTTCGGCAGGAAGAAACAGATATATAGGCTATCTTATTTCTGTAGCTACACGATCCTTCAAGGAAAAAACAGTAGCTCTTGACTGTTCTAATGGTAGTGCGTCAGCTATTGCAAAAAATGTATTTGACGCATTAGGTGCTAAAACCCTGGTCATTAACAATGAGCCGGATGGAACAAACATTAACACAAATTGTGGCTCTACCCATATTGAGGTGCTTGCAGATTTTGTTAAGAAAAACAATGTAGATGCAGGCTTCGCTTATGACGGAGATGCAGACAGATGTATAGCTGTTGATGAAAATGGAAATATTGTAGATGGAGATTCTATTATGTATGTATGTGGTACATATATGAAGGAAAGAGGAGAGCTTCCATCAAATACAGTTGTAACAACAGTTATGTCTAATATTGGATTATATAAGGCCTTTGATGCAAAGGGCATTCGTACGGAAAAGACAGCAGTCGGTGACAAGTATGTTTGTGAAAATATGATGAAAAATGGATATTGTCTAGGTGGCGAACAGTCAGGACACATTATATTCAGCAAGCACGCTACAACCGGAGATGGAATTCTTACTTCTCTAAAGGTTATGGAGGCAATGATTGAGAAAAAATCAACCCTAAGTAATCTTACAAGAGAACTGAAAATATATCCACAGCTTCTGGTTAATGTAAAGGTTACAGATAAAATAAAGGCTATGGAGGATGAAGAAATTTTAAAGGCTGCTAAGCAGGTAGAGGACGAACTAGGAGATAAAGGAAGAATTTTACTTCGTTCAAGTGGTACAGAAAATCTTGTCAGAGTTATGGTTGAAGCTGAAACTGACCAGACCTGTGAGAAAATGGTTTACAAGGTTGTTGATGTAATAAAGCAGAGAGGATTTGCAATTTAGTACATAGAAAAGGCAAAGGTTACAAAAATGCAGGAAAAAAGTGTTTCAGTTGTTATACCTATATGTAGTCCAAGCAAAGAACTGGTAGCTATAGTTGATAGATTATTAAAACAGAATAAAAAACCAGAGGAAATCATACTGATTAATTCTAAGAGATGTTTTGATGGTTCAGAGATTATCCTAGAAGAAATAGAGGAAAGATTTATTGAAAACAAGGATATTATAAAAACTATTGAAATAGACAGGGAAGAGTTTGACCATGGTGCTACCAGGGATATGGGAATAGGCGAAGCCAAAGGAGAATATGTGCTTTTAATGACACAGGATGCTTTGCCAAAGGACAAAAACCTTATTTCAAATATGCTTGAGCATTTTAAGGATAATCAGGTAGCAGTTGTTTATGCAAGGCAGCTTCCAAAAAAGGATGCAGGTGTAATTGAAAAGTATACAAGAAGCTTTAATTATGGTGATGAGGATATTATAAAAACTTCAGCAGATTTTAAAACTATGGGTATTAAAGCAATATTTTCCTCAGATGTATGTGCTATGTACCATAAGGAAAAATATATTGAAGTAGGAGGCTTTCCTTCCAGAACAATTTTTAATGAAGATGGCATTTTGGCATATAAAGCATTGACCAATGAGTATAAGGTGGTATATGCTAGTACAGCTAAGGTATATCATTCACATAATTACAAATTGATGGATGATTTTAGAAGAAACTTTGATTTAGGTGTATCTCAAAAACAATATGAATATATCTATGATAATCTGAGTTCAGAAAGCGAGGGCATAAAGCTTGTAAAGGATACTGCAAGGTATCTTTTTGATACAGGAAATATGCTGCTTATCCCGTTGTTGATATTACACAGTGCCAGCAAATATGCTGGTTATCAGGCAGGAAAGCATTACAATAAAATTCCAAAGGAAATATTGGAAAAGTGTTCAATGAATAAGAATTATTGGAAAAGAGGTAACTAAAATGTTAAATTATGCCAGATACAAAAGAAATCCTGTTATAGACCTTAAGGACAGAGAATGGCCAAACAAGGAGATAATGAAAGCACCAATCTGGTGTTCAGTTGATTTAAGAGATGGCAATCAGGCACTTATTGAGCCAATGGTAGTAGAAGAAAAAATTGAATTTTTCAATTTATTAGTAAAGTTAGGCTTTAAGGAAATTGAGGTTGGTTTTCCATCAGCATCACAGATAGAGTACGATTTTCTTAGACAGTTAGTAGAAAGAAAATTAATTCCAGATGATGTTACCGTACAGGTTTTAGTACAATGTAGAGAACACCTTATTGAAAGAACCTTTGAGGCCTTAAAAGGAATAAAAAGAGCTATTGTGCATATATATAATTCGACCTCTACTTTACAAAGAGATGTTGTATTTGGAAAAAGCAAGGAAGAAATCAAGCAGATAGCCATTGAAGGCACACGCATGGTTAAAAAGCATATTAAGGACTTTGACGGAGAAATTATATTAGAGTATTCTCCAGAAAGCTTTACAGGAACAGAGCTTGATTATGCCTTAGAGGTATGTGAGGCAGTACAGAATGAATGGCAGCCAACAGTAGATAACAAGATTATATTTAATCTTCCTGCTACAGTTGAAATGAATACACCAAATGTTTATGCAGACCAGATAGAATGGATGAATAAGCATTTCAAAAATAGAGAAACAATTATTTTAAGTGTACACCCACATAATGACAGAGGTACAGGTGTAGCTGCTACAGAGCTTGCGTTGCTTGCAGGGGCTGACAGAGTGGAGGGAACACTTTTCGGAAATGGTGAAAGAACAGGTAATGTTGATGTTTTAAATATTGCCTATAATATGTTCTCACAGGGAATTAACCCAGAGCTTAATATCGAAAATATAAATGAAATAATTGAGGTATATGAAAGATGCTGTAAGATGCAGGTGGGTATGCGACATCCATATGCTGGAAAACTTGTATTTACTGCATTTTCTGGTTCGCATCAGGACGCAATTAACAAGGGCATAAGGGCAATGAAGGAAAGAGGAAATGACAAGTGGGAGGTTCCTTATCTTCCTATAGATCCTGCAGATGTAGGCAGAGCATACGAGCCAATCGTCAGAATAAACAGCCAGTCCGGTAAGGGCGGTGTGGCTTTTGTTATGGATACATATTTTGGCTACAAGCTTCCAAAAGGAATGCACAAGGAATTTGCCGATATTATTCAGGTAATTGCTGAGGCACAGGGAGAAGTTTCTCCTGAAACTATTATGGAAAAATTCCGTGAGGAATACTTAACCTACAAGACAGAGAGAGAATATCCTTTTGAGTTTACAAGCTGTAAGCTATCAGATGTAGATGATATGCCTTGTGGAGATACATTAGCTAAGATAAGCTTTAAGTATAAGGGTGAAGAAAAATATGTAGAGGTTACTGGTAATGGACCAATAGATGCTGTTAAGCAGGCGTTACATACACAGGCGGGTGTAAATTTTAAAATATTAGACTACACAGAGCATGCTTTAGGTGAAGGCTCAAATGCGAAGGCAGCAGCTTATGTAAATGTGCTTGATTTAGATACGGGAAAGGCAGCCTATGGTGTAGGTCAAAGCACAAATATTACGAGAGCGTCTATAAGAGCTGTATTTAGTGCTTTAAATAGGCTGGCAAGAAACAATAATCTGTAAAACAAAATATCAGAAGGTGCTGATTTGCATATGTTTATATGAAATGAAGGCTTTTGATACCCAATTTCTATAAAACAAGAGCTAAAGCTGTACAAATTGTACAAAACTTTGGCTCTTTTTTGTGCTTGCGTACAAAATAAATATGTATTATACTTTTAGGGATATTAGGTATATTAGGTATTTTGACACCAATTATAAAAAAAGGTATAGACCTTTTAAGACTTTGAAGTGGAAAATTATCCACATTTCCCAGAATATAAGGGTAAAGGAGACGATGACACATGGCTATTTTTGATGCAAAACTCAACAAGGGACAATTTGAATTATTAAATTATCTCAATACATACGCTACAAAGGACAAGCCAGGCGTAGAAGTAAAACCAGAGTGGTTTGTACAAAACCAAATATCCATTGACGAGCTTTATAGCCTCGTTAATAAAAAAATGATAGAAGTTCATGGCAATGAAATTGAACTTACAAAAAAAGGAACACAGTCATTAGAGCCTTACAAGGTTAAAAGAGCAGTTATTATGGCAGCTTCTTTTGATGCAAATCTTATTCCTATTACTGTTAATACACCAAAATCTATGATGAAGATTAATGGTAAGAGAATTATTGAGAGAACATTTGAAATTCTTGCAAAGGCAGAAATCGAAGAAATATTTGTTATTACAGGATATTCAAGTGATGTTTTCGATATTATTAAACCTAAGTATCCAAATGCTACATTTATCAGCATTGAAAGATACAGCGAGGCCAGCACCGTTGCAGCAGTTATGCCTATAAAAGAGTTTATAAAAAACGCATATGTTATAGATGGAGGTATCCTAATTAACAATCCTGACATTATTAGAAAATATGAATATGGCACAAGCTATATGGGTACATATGTAGAAAGCACAAACAAATGGTGCTATGATGTTGAAAGAGATATTGTCAGAGGTATCAAAATTGGTGGTGATAAGACCTATGAAATCACAGGCATTTCATACTGGTCAGAGGAGGATGGCAGAAACCTATCAGCGTGTCTTACAAAGGCTAACAATATGGCTGACGGAAGAAAGGCTGACTGGGAGGAAATTCCTCTTACATTATTTAAAGATGATTTTACAGTATCGATTAGACCATGCGCGATTGGTGATATTACAGAGTTTAACTCTATAGCTGATATTGTAAAGGTTGACGCTTCATACAAAACAAGATATTAGCAGAGAGGGTTTTTTAGATGGAAAAGTGCTTAAATGATGGTGAAATTATTGAAGTTGTTAAAGAATATATAGACAATGCCATATACAACTATGCTGTTATGATTGATGGTGAATGGGGTAGTGGTAAAACCTATTTCGTAAAAAACAACCTTTTAAATGCCATTGAACAATATGAAAATGAAAAGGCGAGTAAAAATTATTTATATACACCTAGAAAGGTTTTATATATTTCTTTGTATGGTATATCTTCAACAGAGGAGATTTCAAACGAAATATATATGTCCTTATACAAATCTATAGGCAGTAATGATGTTAGTGACATCAGATATGGTGTAAAGGTGGTTACAGATATTGCAAAGAGCCGTTGGGATGCCAACTATGATGAATTTATCAACAACTTCAGCAATTTTGAAGGCTATATTTTTATTCTGGACGATTTGGAAAGATGTAACTGTCATATTAATGAAATATTTGGTTATATTAATGACTTAGTTGAAAATCAAGGATTAAAGACTATCATTGTATCAAACCAGAAGGAAATCGGTAAATTTATTGAAGCAAATGAATTAGGTCTTAAATATTTGCTTAGTGCTAGTAGTAATGTAGATTTTGGCGAGCTTGACGCAACCTACAAGGGTCAGGACAATGGCGAAAAGATTACAATTAGCGAATTAAAAAGAAGAACACAGCTTCTTTGCGAAGAGGACAATTCAGCTTACCAGAAAGTAAAAGAAAAGCTGGTTGGTTTTACTATTAAATATGAGCCGGATTACAAAAAGGTTACAAAGGAGATGCTTCGTGACAATGTTGCAAACCCTGATTTGCAAAATCTTTTATTAGACTTAAATGAGCAGCATTGTGCTTTTGCCATTGAAAGAGAGCATACAAACCTTAGAACTTTCCAGTTCTTTATTTCAAAGATTATTTTGTTATACGAGAACATCAAATGGCTTAAGGATAGAAAAACAAAGCTTTTAAAGGAAATGATTAACTACAGCTTTTGTATTGCTGTTGCATATAAGCAGGGTACATATGAGTGGCAGTGGACAGAAAATACTGTATACAAGGAATTAGATACCTTTGAAAAGGCTACAGATAAAGGGTATGAGATAGCATTTAGATTTATTGATGAGTTTATGATTTACAGTAAATGTAATCAGGACGAAATCGACAATGATATTAAGTATTACTTATCTAAAGAGTACGAAAAGGAAAAGGATTTAAATAACCCTATAGTTGCTCTTGATAGCTGGTGGGAAAAGGATGAAACAAAAATCCGTCGTGCTATTGAGGATATTGTTGCAGGCTTACAGATTAACAAGTTTGATATAAAGCAGTATCCATCAATTATTTACAAAATGGTTATTCTTTGTGATGTAGGCTTTGAAACAGACCTTCTTATGGAAATAATCAAGCTTATGATAGTCAACATCAAAGAGTCAAAGACAGGTACTTTATCCTTAGATGAAGGTAACATCAGTTTTGACAATGACAACCTAAAGGATGATTATGAATTAGCTATCAGACCTATTAGAATACTTATTGACGAAAAGAACAAATCAACAAAGCAGAACTACATTAATGAAATCTTATCTGACACAGAAAGCTGGGGCGAAAAGATTTATGAGTATGTTAAAGAAAATAAACAGGATATTGCCGCTGACAGTATTTCATTTATATCTGAAATTGATGTAGATAAGATATTAAATGTTATGAGAATATCTGATAACAGAAATATCTATGACTTTAGAAAGGCTTTGTATGAGGCTTACAAGGCAATGGGTAACAAGGTAAATGATAGAGATATTGAAAATATCAAGAAGCTTTATATCGGTCTTAAAGGTGATAATTGTGATGGCTATGACCTTATTAAGATTAGAAATATGATTACCCTTGTACAGTTCCTTGGAACAATCGTAGAAGAAAATATATAAAATCAATTAAAACAGGCAGTATACTAGAAACTATTACTAAAATAGTCGGGTATACTGCCTTTTTAGGAGAAAATATGCTTTATTCGTATCCAAATTATTATGAGAAGTTTCAATGTGTTGCTGGAGATTGTATAGATACCTGTTGCTCCCAGTGGCAGATTGTAATAGATGATGCTTCGCTGGACAAATATTTAGATTATAAGGGTGAATATAGACAAGCACTCCACAAAAACATAGATTGGAAGGAGGGAGTTTTTAAACATAATAAAATAGGAAAATGTGCATTTTTACGAGAAGATATGCTGTGCGATATGTATGCACATATGGGAAAGGATAGTCTTTGCACAACCTGTAGGGAGTATCCCAGACACACAGAGGAGTTTGAAAATATAAGGGAAATTTCACTTTCCCTGTCCTGCCCAGAGGTTGCTAAAATATTAATGAATACAACCGAAAAGGTAACATTTGTAGAAAAAGAAGATGATGTAGAGGAAATATTTGAGGATTTTGACTTTTTCTTATTTTCTAATCTTTTAGATATAAGAGAGGAGATATTAAAAATTCTTCAAAATCGGACTGAAGCCATTGGAAAGAGAATTGAAAAGGTGTTACAAATTGGTGCATCAGCCCAAAGGCATTATGATATGGGAGATTTGGTTTTTTGGGAGGAGTTGGAGAGTGAGGATAAGGTTTGTGTGGAAAATGAATATGAACTATTAAAAAAGCAAGCTTTATTTTTATCAGAAGAATTAGAACTTTTGTATTCCGATTGGGAAAATGTTCTTATAGAAACAAGACTTCTTCTATTTGATAAAGGAGAGGAGAAGTTTATGGAGAACAAGGACAAATTTATAAAGTGGTGGGAGCAAAGTGATTTAACACCAATGGAAATAATATTAGAGCAGATAATTGTGTATTTTATATCAATTTATCTGCTAGGTGCTGTGTATGATGAAAATATTATTGGAAAGGCAGAGGCTTGTGTAGGACATTCCATAGAGATTTTTATGCTGCTTTTGGCAAGGTGGATTAAAAATGAGGAAAATTTAAAAATGGAGGATTTAATTGAGATTGTATACAGATATTCCAGGGAGATAGAACATTCAGATGAAAATCTTGAAAAAGTAGAATTGTTAAGCTGGTTTTAATAATAAACCAAAGGCTATTTATACATAAGAAACATTTATTAGAAAAATAAGAGTTTTCTGTGTATAAATAATGGACTGTATAAAAGAAGCCTTGTGGTATAGAATAATTGCATAAATAACCCCAATAGGCTATAATAAAGAAGATATGCGAAATCGGAGGTGCAATATGAGTACAGTATTATTAGCTGGTGGTGCAGGATATATTGGCAGCCATACAGCAATAGAGCTTTTAAATTCTGGATATGAAGTAGTGATTGCTGATTGCCATTTTAATAGCAAGCCAGAGGTTTACAATAGAATAGAAAAGATTACAGGAAAGAAATTCAAGCATTACAATGTAAATGTATGTGATACAGAAAAACTGGAAAAGGTCTTTGAGGAAAATAAAATTGATGCAGTAGTACATTTTGCTGGCTACAAGGCAGTAGGAGAGTCAGTAGAAAAGCCAATGATGTACTATGAAAACAATATGGATTCAACCTTTTCACTTATTAAGGCAATGAAAAAGTTTAACTGCAATAGTATAGTGTTTAGCTCATCAGCAACAGTTTATGGTATGTCACATAAATCACCATTAGTAGAAACTATGCAGACAGGTCCTTGTACAAATCCTTATGGCTGGACAAAGCTTATGAATGAGCAGATATTAATGGACTTTTCAAAGGCAGATAAGGCTTTGTCTGTAGTATTACTTAGATACTTTAATCCAGTAGGAGCACATGAGTCAGGACTTATTGGAGAGGACCCAAAGGGTATTCCAAATAATCTTATGCCATTTATTTCACAGGTGGCAGTAGGAAAAAGAAAAGAATTAAGTGTATTTGGAAATGACTACGATACCCCAGACGGCACAGGTGTAAGAGATTATATACATGTAGTGGATTTAGCACAGGCTCATGTAAAGGCTATAGCTTATTCTCTTAAGCATAAAGGCACAGAAGTATTCAACATAGGCACAGGCATAGGCTATAGTGTTTTAGATATGGTAAAATCCTTCGAGAAGGTTAATAATATTTCAGTACCATACAAAATAGCACCAAGAAGAGCCGGTGATGTGGCAGCCTGCTATGCGGATAGTACAAAGGCAAAGGAAATATTAGGCTGGAGTGCGGCAAAGACCTTAGACGATATGTGTAGGGACACTTGGAATTGGCAAAAAAACAATCCAAATGGATATGAAGCATAGGGAGTTGTAATTTATTAAAGGCTTTGATATAATGTAGAGCGATTATGCTTTCATGTTATTTAAAGCTAATCAGTAAATATGAAAATGCTTAAAATATGGAGGATTTATGCTAAGCAAGATTATTAAACATCAGTTTCTGTTTGAGGAACTTGTAAAGAGAGATTTTAAGAAAAAGTATAAAAGAACAGTACTAGGTATGTTGTGGAGCCTAATTGCACCATTATTACAGTTAGCTATTATGGCATTAGTTTTTTCAAAATTCTTTGGAAGAAATACAGATTACTATATAATTTACTTATTCTCAGGAAACCTGCTTTTCTCATATTTTAGTGATGCTACACAAGGCGGTATGAGGTCCTTATTACAAAATTCAGGGATATTTAGTAAGGTAGATGTTCCTAAGTATATGTTTTTGCTTTCAAGAAATATACAGGCATTAATCAACTTTGGATTATCATTGATTATTTACTTCATATTTGTAGTTGCAAATGGAATAACCTTGAAATGGTCATTCCTATTACTTCTATTCCCGATAGTATGTATTATGGTATTTAATATTGGTGTAGGAATGATTTTATCAGCGTGCTATATGTTCTTTAGAGATATTGAATATTTGTATGGTGTATTTGTTATGCTGCTTAACTACTTATCGGCAATATTCTATACCTTAGATGCCTTTGGAGAAACAACTAGAAGATTATTTTACTTAAATCCAGTATACACATATATAACATATTTCAGAAAGATAGTAATATACAATCAGATACCAAGCTTAAAATATCATTTGGTATGTGCGTTATATGCAGCAGTTGCTTTGGGCATAGGAGCATTAATTTATAAGAAGTACAATTATAAATTCTTATATTATGTATAAAATATAGCATATAAATAAATGCACAAATAAATGTACAAATAAATGTACAGATAAATATGTTAGCAAATATGCAGGCATAGAATATGTGTAGGTGTGAAATCTACGAAAGTAAAGAATTCTTGAATCTATAAAGAAAGATAGAAAGGGATACATTATGATTTTAGAAGTAAAGGATGTTTCAATAAGATATATTACAGGTGATTTTAAGGATATAGGTCTTAAAGAATTTTTTGTCAGAAAGTTAAAGAGAGATTATTCAGTTAAGGAATTTTGGGCTGTAGATGGCATTTCGTTTGCGATAGATAAAGGAGATATGCTAGGTATAATAGGTACAAATGGTGCAGGAAAATCTACCTTGCTTAAAGCAATATCTGGAATAATGGTACCTACAAAGGGTGTAGTTAACAGACAGGGTACTATTGCAGCACTTTTAGAGTTAGCCTCAGGCTTTGACGGCGACTTGACCGTAAAAGAAAATGCTTATTTACGAGGCGCAATGTTAGGCTATACCAGAAAATATATGGACGATACCTATGACCAGATTATAGAATTTGCAGAGCTTAAGGAATTTGAGGACAGACCATTTAAACAGCTTTCTTCAGGTATGAAATCAAGACTTGCCTTTTCTATAGCCTCATTGGTTAATCCAGACATACTTATTCTTGATGAAGTATTATCTGTTGGAGATGGTGCTTTTAGAAAGAAAAGTGAAAACAAAATGAAGGAGATAATAGACGGAGGTGCAACTACAATTCTTGTATCTCACTCTATTGAACAGGTTAGAACCTTATGTAATAAGGTTTTATGGCTTAATAAAGGAAAACAGGTTGCTTTCGGAAAAGCAGACGAGCTGTGTGATAAGTATGAGGCTTATTTAGATGGAAACTATAAAATATAGGCAGATTTAGGAGAAATAAATATGCACAAAAATAGATTAGCAATATATTTTCTTTCGGAGAAATACGGAAGAACCGATGAATATATAAATTATATGCTGGAAGCAATTAAGAAATATGCACAAAAGGTAGTTATTATTTCAAATACGCTGGAAGAAAACGAAAAAAAAGCCTTTTCAAATGTAGCAGACGAGTTTTACAAAACAGATGCAGAGTCAAGCTTTGTTGCATACTATAATGCTTTAACAGACATAAAAAACAAAAATGAATATGACGAAATCATCTTCTTAAATAGCAATATATTTGGACCATTATATGAAATGACCTTCATTGATGAGCCACAGAACAAATTAGCAGACTTTTATGGATTAAAACAGAATATATGGATGAGCAATTTAGATGGTAAAGGCTCAAATCCATTAAATCCTGACTTCTTTGTTTTAAAGAATAATATTATATGCGATGATGAATTTTTAAATAGCTGGGCGGAAGGTCTTAAGCTAGATAATATAGATAAAGACGGAAAAGAATTAGACTTTGATCTGCAGGTAATAGGAAAAGTTATAACTGAGTACCTTCTGAAAAATCAGTATGTATATGCTCCTTTTGTGAAAAAAATAAATCAGGGTACTTATATAGGTGATACTAAAGGGATTACTGTAGAAGGTGGTTATCCGGTTGTATCTAAAGAAAATATTGTAAATGATTATGATATTGTTCTCGATAATTCCAGAGGCGAGGAGGCAAAGGGTATTTTGGAGTATATAAAGAATAATACAAAGTACCCATACGAATATCTTATTTCGCATATTATAAAAGCAAGCAATACTTATGATATTTATAATGCGTTAAAGTTAAACTACATACTTCCTTCAAATGTATCCAATAATATAGATAAAGTATTAGGAGATAAAAAGGCAGTAATAGTAGTCCATATATTCTATATGGATTTAATCCAGTATTTTAGCAGGTATATATTAGATATTCCAAAGGAAATAGATGTAATACTTACAACTACTGACAGTGAAAAAGGTGAGATATTAGAGAAAACCTTCAGACCGGTTTTAGGTGATAGATTAAAGGTAATAGTTTCTGTAGGTGCCGGACGAGAATTAGCAGCATTACTTGTAGAAGCCAGAGATATAATAAAGGATTACGATTATATCTGTTTTACTCACGATAAAAAGTCGCCACATAACAATAATCAGAGCGTAAGCAGGGACTTTCAGGAATTAATAGTTGAAAATGTTTTAGATACAGGTAAATACATTACAAATATTATTGAGGCATTTAATAATGATTATAATCTTGGCTTGTTAGTGCCACCACAGCCATTACACGGTGGATATTTTGCAAGTCTTGGAAGAAGATGGACAGTTAATGTAGATGTGGTCAACGATTTACTGGAAGCATTAAATATTAATGCACAGGTAGATGAAAAGAAGCCACCACTTGCTACAGGAAGCTCATTCTGGTGCAGAAAAGAGGCATTACAGCCTTTATTAGATAAGGCTTGGTCGCATGAGGATTTTGTACCAGAGCCAATGCCTAGTGACGGAACCATAAGCCACGGCTTAGAGCGAAGCTTTGCGTTTATAGCACAATCACAGGGCTTTTATACCGGTATGGTAATGACTATAAACAATGCGTCCATAGAATATACCAATAGAGAGTATTTATTAGAAAAGCTGCATTATTCCTTCCATCAGCTTTTACCAACCTTTGGACAGAACATAAGCAGATATACAGCAAAAATAGACGAATACATTGAGGAAAATGTAAAGGACGAATCACCTTTTGAAAATGGTTTTGTAGCCTTCCTAAAGAAATGCAAGGCTTGGGTTAATAGAAGATTGGTTGCAAGATTTATAGATAAGAAAAGGATTGAAATAATCAGGAATTCCAAATTATTTGATGGCGATTGGTATTTGAAAAATTATGAGGCAGTAGCCAGAGAAAATTTTGACCCTGCTATACATTATTATATGTTTGGTTGGAAAGAGGGCAAAAGCACATCAAAGTATTTTAGTGCTGAAGATTATTACAGGCTGAATCCTGATGTAAAAAAAGCAAAGGTATGCCCGCTTTATCACTGGGAAACATCAGGCAAATTTGAAGGCAGAGATTATACAGATGATCCGGAAAAACTGATTGATATTGAAATTACAGACAAAGAATGGAAGAACTTCAATAAAAAAATGAGCAGAACAATTAAAAGAGAAAAGAAAATAGGAAAGCATTGTTCTGTAAAGAAAAACAAAATTGTATTTAGAACCTTCCAGCAGGAATATACCTGTAATCCAAAATATATCTGTGATGAAATAATAAGAAGAGATTTACCATATGATTTGGTATGGCTTAGCAAAAATAGTCCAAAGGCTCTAGAGAACTTTCCAAAGCAGGTAAGGGTAGTAAAGGACGGTACTATTGAAGCTAAAAAGGAAATTGCATCAGCAAAGGTGCTTATAGACAACGGTATTCATTTTTATAATTTCAAAGAGCTTAAGAAAAAGAAACAGGTGTCTATTTGTACCTGGCATGGCTCATTAGGCTTTAAAAAGCTTGCAGGAAATGCAGTCGCCTCTAAGAGAAACCACAGGTCAGCATTGCTTTATGATGCAACAAATGACTTAGTAATATCAGATAGTACCTTTGAGGATGATGTATTTAGAAAATCTTATTGGCAGACAACAGAGTTTATAGAATGTGGCCACCCAAGAAATGATATTCTTATAAAAAATGATGTAAACAAAAATAAAGAAATAAGATTAAAGGTATGTAAAAAGCTAGGCATAGACTATGATAACAAGATTGCCTTATATGCACCTACCTTTAGAGAAAAAAATGTAGAAACTGACAGCCAGACAGAATATGAGGAAGTAGATTTTGAAAAATTAAAGAGTGCCTTAGAAAAGAAATTTGGTGGCAGCTGGGTAATAATTATCAGAGCACATTTTGTAAATGCAGCAATGGGAATTAGTAATAATGAATTACCGGAATATTGCTATAACGGTACAAGGTATTCTGATATTCAGGAGCTTATGGTAGCTGCTGATATGGCACTTACAGATTATTCAAGCTGGATATTAGATTATATGTTTACTAGAAAGCCGGCATTTTTATATACTCCTGATTATAATGATTATGAGCTGCAAAGAGGCTTTTGCTATCCATTAAGTGAAGCACCATTTTTAATTGCTGAAACAAATGGAAAGCTTGCTGAAAACATCGCACAATTTGATGAAGAAAAATATAAGGCAAGAATAGAAGAATTCTTAAAGCTTAGAGGCTCCAGGGAAGACGGTAATGGAGCAGGCACAGTAGTTGACAGAATTGAAAAGATTACAGGCATAAGCAGATAGCTTATAGAAAGGAACAGATTATGAATATTGCAATGGTATTTGCAGGGGGCGTTGGTCAGAGAATGAATACAAAGACAATGCCAAAGCAGTTTCTTGAATTGCATCAGAAACCTATTATTATTTATACACTTGAACAGTTTGACAACCACCCGGAAATTGACGGTATAGTAATATCATGTCTTGAGTCGTGGATACCATACTTAGAAAAGCTTGTAAAGAAGTTTAGCATTACAAAGGTAAAGGCTATTGTTCCAGGTGGAGATACAGGTCAGGATTCAATATACAATGGTATTAATAAAGCCTATGAGCTTTTCCCAGAGGATAGCATTGTGCTTATTCATGATGCTGTCAGACCTATAATTAATGAAGAATTGATTACAAACAACATTGCTACAGTTAAAAAATATGGCAATGCCATTACTGTAGCACCTGCTATAGAAACAATTACTATTAAAGAAGCAAACTCTATAGAGGTAGGAGAGATTGTTAATAGAAGCAGATGTCAGTTAGCAAAAGCTCCACAAAGCTTCGTTCTCAAAGACATTATTGAGGCACACAGAAAAGCAATCGCTGAAAACAAACATGATTTTATTGACTCAGCGTGTATAATGAGAAACTATGGCCATAAGCTGTATACAGTTGAAGGCTCGGCTGAGAATATTAAGATTACAACACCAGTTGATTTTTACACATTTAGGGCAATTATTGACGCAAAGGAAAATTCCCAGATATTTGGATAGAAAGATTGGAAAATAATGAGAAAAGTATGTGAAGAGGATTATAGGAATATAGCAGGTGATAACAATATTCCGTGGTCAAAATTAAAAAATGCTACAGTATTTGTTACAGGAGCAACAGGACTTATTGGCAAATCTATAATTAACGCACTATTATTTTACGAGGAGCAAAATAGAATTGGTCTTAAGGTAGTTGGACTTGTAAGAAACAAAGAAAAAGCTCACAGCATATATAACGAAAGCTTAGAAAAGGGTCAGAATATAAGCTTTGTAGTTGGTGATGTTACCGATGAAATACACTTTGACGAAAAGGTTGACTATATTATTCATGGTGCAAGCATAACCTCCAGCAAAATGTTTATAGAAAAGCCGGTAGATACAATAACCACAGCAATTAAGGGTACTACTGCAATACTTGAGTTTGCAAGAAAAAAGCAGGTTAAGGGAATGACATACTTATCAAGCATGGAAATATATGGAACACCTTTAACTGATGACTTAATTACTGAAAACAGCTATAATTATATGGACCATATGAGCACCAGAAGCTCATACCCTGAAAGCAAAAAAATGGTGGAATGTATATGTAAGGCATATAGCGTTCAATATAGGCTGCCAATAAATATTGTAAGACTTACCCAGACCTTTGGACCTGGAGTAGAATACAATGACGGAAGAGTATTTGCTGAATTTGCCAGATGTTTAGTAGAGCATAGAGATATTATTCTTCACACAAAGGGTGAAACCAAGAGAAATTATTTATATACAGCAGACGCAGTAAGAGCAATTCTTATTGTATTATTAAAGGGTGAAAGTGGAGAGGCATATAATGCAGCCAATGACCAGACCTATTGCTCAATTTATGAAATGGCAAAGTTGGTGGCAGATATAGACAAAGCCAATCCTATAGATGTAAAAGTGGAAATTGAAGATTTAAGCAATTTTGGATATGCACCTACATTAAAAATGAATCTTGATATAAGTAAAATTAAAGGCTTAGGCTTTAAACCACAGACACCATTAGTAGATATGTTTACACGAATGATTGAATTTTTTGCAAAGGAAGGTTAGAAATATGCCTAAAGTATCAATATTACTTGCTATATATAATGGCGCTGACGCTATTAGAAAATCTATTGGTTGTTTACAAAAGCAGACACTTAAGGATATTGAAATTGTATGTGTAGATGACAATTCCACAGACAATTCCTTAGAGATTATTAATGAATTAAAAAAGGATGACGACAGAATAAAATTAGTGTCCTTTCCAGAAAACAGCGGGACAATATGTGCCAGAAAAGCAGGCGTTTTAAACGCAACTGGTGAATATTTAATGTTTATGGATCAGGATGATGAATTTGAAACCTATGCCTGCGAAGAACTATACAATATGATTACAGAAAAAAATGTAGATATTGTAAACTTCAGATCCAGAGTAATAGCAGTACCTCCAACCACAGAAGAACAAAGAAAGTGGCAGGAGGACTTTATGCAGCCATATGATGGCTTTTTATATGGAAAAGATGTTTTCGACTATTGCTTTGCACCAAATTATAGAGAAAATCATACCTGGAATTATTATACCTGGAATGTCTGGAACAAAATATACAAAACCTCTGTTTGTAAAGAAGCAATGAAGGAATGCAGGGAAGAATATGTTGTCAATGGTGATGACATATATGTATATATGTTGCTGGCATATTATGCAAAGTCTTACTATGGAGATGCAAAGGGAAAATTCTATCATATATACAGTCTTGGCTCAGGCTTAATGGGAAATCATAAGCTTAGTCTTAGAAGATATTATACTCTTATCAGAAGAGCTACCAGTGTAGATAATGAGATTATATTCTTTAAGGATAAGGAAGGGGATTTCACAAAGATTGTTGACCTGGACAGATGTAGAGCTTTATGTGGCATAGTTCAAAGATGGTATTCAAGATTAGAGGTAGCAGAGCAGAGCAATGGCTATGATATGATGTGTGAATACATTGAGGATGATAGATTAATAGCAGCCTTTGAAAAACATCTTAAGGTTAATGATGCTAATTTATTTGCGGCACTGGCAAAATCAAAAAGAGTAATGGTTACACACTCCTATGTGAAAAACTTATGTGTTTATCTAAGTGAAAATATCGATAACACAAATATAACCATGGAGCTTATAAAAAAATGGAGAAGCCACGGCTACAAGGTTGTCTGCGTTACCGAGCAGGGCAATGATTTATCAAAGCTAAATCTTGTAGATGTTCCTGTTTTTTATATGCCAAAGGAAAAGGACGAATATAGCTTTTTTGAATATCCATTATATGAAAGATTAAACTTTATTAAAAAGCTTTTAGAAGAGCAGCATATTGATGCTTACATCTATTCGGGAGAGAGAAATCATAAGTTTATTTACGATATGATTTTAGTAAAAAATGCAGGAATATCCTTCATATTAGACACTAACGAATATAAAAAGCTAAAAGAAACTGCAGATTTTGCTACCTATGAGCGAATAATGAATTTTGCAGATGGCTGTATATTATCAGGAAATGATTACAATACAAAGGCAATTACAACAAAGTATTCAAACAGCGACAATTATGAGGAGCTGTTTGAAACTAAAAAAGCACTTGTAAACATAGATAGGAAAAAATTAGAGGCTGTTATAGAGTCAGAGGAATTTAAAAAGGCTTGTGAAAAGGCTGCTGTTAAAAGAATGTATAAGGCAGGAGGCTTTAAGACAAAGCTTAAGATTATAATTAAAAAAGCACTGAGAATTATTGGTGTTAAGAAGAATTTCTATGCTGATGAATACAATGACTATATAAAAATAAAACAGTTATAAATGGAGATTGATTGCTATGAAAAAGATTATTTTGGTAACAGGAGCAAACGGACAGCTAGGCAGGGCAGTTAATGAATTGTACAGGAATAATGATGAAATACAGTTGTACAATACAGATATTTGCGAAATGGAAAATATTCATGCCCTTGATATTACAAATATTGATGAGGTAACTAAGATGGTAGCGCAGGTTAAGCCTTATGCCATAATTAATTGTGCAGCACATACTAATGTAGATGGCTGTGAAAAGGATGTAGACAATGCCTACAAAATCAATGCTATTGGACCAAGAAATTTAAGTATAGCTTCAAATCAGGTAGGGGCTAAGTTAGTCCATATTTCAACAGATTATGTATTTGCAGGAGATGGCAGCAGACCTTATACAGAATTTGACACACCAGCACCAAAAAGTGCATATGGAAAAACAAAGCTGGAGGGAGAAAGATTTGTAAAGGACTTTGCAGAAAAATATTTTATTATAAGAACTGCCTGGTTGTATGGTGATGGCAAAAACTTTGTTAAAACTATGCTTAGACTTTCTGAAACACACGATGAAATAAATGTAGTTTGCGACCAGATAGGCTCACCTACAAGCACAAAGGTATTGGCAGACATTATAGACAACCTTATATGGACAGAAAATTATGGAACTTATCACGGAACCTGTGAGGGCATTTGCAGCTGGGCAGATTTTACAGAGGAAATATTCAGGCTTGCAGGAAAGACTACAAAGGTTAATCATATAACAAGTAAAGAGTATTCTGCATCAAATCCTAATGCAGCACCAAGACCTGCATATTCAGTCCTTGATAACTATATGTTAAGACTTACAACAGGATATGTAGCACAGGACTGGAAAAAAGCCATTGAGGAATACATTTGTTTATGATATATTAAAAAGTATGCGGTAATATTATAAAAAATATATAAAGAACATAGTACATTTAAAAGGTCTGTCTGTATAGTCAGACTATCAGGAGGCAAAATGATAAGCTTTAATGTTCCACCATATGTGGGAAAAGAAAAGGAATATATTGAACAGGCAATAGAGAAAAAGAAAATTTGTGGTGATGGAGAATTTACAAAAAAGTGTAATGAATGGCTTGAAAACAAAACAGGGACATCAAAAGCATTACTTACTACATCCTGTACACACGCTACAGAAATGACAGCCTTATTATCTGACATAAAGCCGGGTGATGAGGTTATTATGCCGTCATATACATTCGTATCTACAGCAGATGCGTTTGTACTTAGAGGAGCTAAAGCAGTATTTGTTGATATAAGACCAGATACTATGAATATAGATGAAAAACTTATTGAAGAGGCAATAACTGATAAGACAAAAGCAATCGTTCCGGTACATTATGCAGGAGTTTCCTGTGAAATGGATACTATAATGGATATTGCCAAAAGACATAATCTTAAGGTAATAGAAGATGCCGCACAGGGTATTATGAGCGAATATAAGGGTAAGGCGTTAGGTACTATTGGAGATTATGGCTGTTACAGCTTCCATGAAACCAAAAATTATAGTATGGGTGAAGGTGGTGCTCTTCTTATAAGAAATCCAGAGGATGTAGAAAGAGCAGAAATTATAAGAGAAAAGGGAACAAACAGAAGTAAATTCTTTAGAGGCCAGATAGACAAGTATACCTGGGTGGCAGCAGGCAGCTCTTATTTGCCAAGCGAATTAAACGCAGCCTATTTGTATGCACAGCTGGAGCAGGCTGATAAAATATATGAAGATAGAATGAATAGCTGGAACAGATATTATGAAATGCTTTCAGATTTAGAGCAGGCTGGAAAAATACAGCTACCAGTTGTTCCTAAGGAATGTAAGCATAATGCACATATGTTTTATATTAAGGCAAAGGATTTAGAAGAAAGAACTGCACTTATAGATTTCTTAAAGGCAAATGGTATAAGTTCAGTATTTCATTATATCCCTCTTCATTCAGCACCAGCAGGCATGGAGCTTGGAAGGTTTAACGGAGAGGACAGATATACAACAAAAGAGAGCGAACGACTTTTAAGACTTCCAATGTATTATGGATTAGGCGACAATGTAGAATATGTTGCTGAAAAAGTAAAGGCATATTTTGAAAGGTAAATAGAAATATGAGTGATATGGAATATTCGGTTGTTATACCAGTGTACAATAGTGGAGAGTGGATGGATGAATTGATAGCTGCCATTCAAAAAGTGATGGATACCTTAGATGGAAAGTACGAAATAGTAATGGTAAATGATGGTAGTCCAAAGCTTGATACCTGGGATATTATGCTATCAATGTGTGAAAAATACAAGCATATGAAAATGATTAACTTACAGTACAATTCCGGCCAGTTAAATGCACTGCTTTGTGCAATGAAAAACTCTTCAGGAAAGTATGTAATTACAATGGATGATGATTTTCAGCACTCACCGGATGAAATTCCAAAGCTTGTAGCAAAAATAAAAGAAACAAATTGTGACTGTGTTATAGCCAATTATGCACATAAGGAGCATAATGGATTCCGTAAATTAGGCTCTAAATTTGCAAACTTTTTATCCCATAAGATATATAAAAAACCTAAAAATATTACAAGCAATAGCTTTAGAATAATGAAAAGAGATTTAGCTGTTGCACTTACCAGTTACAGAGGAAAGTTTCCACAGATTGGTCCTATGATTTTTTCCCTGACTAGAAATATAGATGTAGTAACTATAGAGCATAAAGAAAGAAAATATGGAAAGAGTGGATATTCAGTAGGTCATTTAATTACTGAAACTATGAACATTATTATTAATGGCTCTACATTTCCTATTGATTTTATGGCAATATTTGGATTTATCGTATCAGGTATATCCTTTGTAATTGCATTTGTTTATTTTATATTATATATAGTAGGTTCAACTACAGTGCCGGGATTTACAGCACAAATACTTGCTACCTCCTTCTTCTCTGGTGTAATCACCTTTAGTATAGGAATAGTTGGTAAGTATATTGGAAAGATAGTAAAAGAAAGCAGTGGATTTCCACCTTATTTAGAAAGAGAGATAAAACACAGCAAGGAGGATTAAAAAATGAAGAAAATAGCCATTTTAGGAGCAGGAATTTATCAGGTACCACTTATTAAGAAAGCTAAAGAAATGGGATTATATACAATAGTATTTAGTATTAAGGGCAATTACCCGGGATTTCAGTATGCTGATAAGGTATACTATGTAAATACTACTGATGAAGACGAGATTATAAAAATAGCTAAGCAGGAGGGTATTGACGGTATTTGTACGACAGGTACAGATGTTTGCGTTCCAACTATTGGTAAGGTATGTGATACTCTTGGACTTAGTGGTGTAAGCTATGATGCTGCAATCTGTGCAGCAAATAAGTCGGATATGAAGGCTAAGTTTATAGAACAGGGCGTAAGAACAGCTAAGTTTAAAACAGTTAAAAATCTTGAGCAGGTAAAAGAGGCTATAGCTGATATGCAGCTGCCAATTATGGTAAAGGCTGTAGACTCCTCAGGGAGCCGTGGTATTACAAAGGTAAAGGAAGTCACAGACGAAAACTTAAACAAGGCTATTGAAAGTGTAAATCAGGTTTCAAAGCTTGATTACTTTGTAGTAGAGGAATGTATTGAAGGTGTAGAGTTTGGCGCTCAGGCACTTGTATACAATGGTGAAGTTAAATTCATAATGCCACACGGCGACTATGTTCATATGGGAGATACAGGAGTTCCTGTAGGTCATTATGTACCATATAACATTAGTGATGAAATATTAGAGGAAAGCAAGAAACAGGTAGAGCTTAGTGCAAAGGCATTAGGTATAGACAACTGTGCTATAAATGCAGATTTTATTTTGCGTGGAGAAGAGGTTTTTGTACTTGAAATAGGTGCGAGAGCCGGTGCAACCTGCTTGCCAGAAATGGTATCAATATATTATGGTGTAGACTTTTACAAAATTCTCTTACAGGTAGCCTTAGGAGAAGAAATAGAAAGCTTTACTACAGATAAGCTTACTCCAAATGTATGTAAGCTGCTTATGGCAGATAAAACCGGAGAAATAGAAAACATTCAGCTGCCTCAGGTATCAAGTGAGAATGTTATTGATGTTTCCTGCGATTATAAGGTAGGAGATAAGGTAAATAAATTTAAAATCGGTCCAGACAGAATAGGTCAGGTAATTGTAAAGGGCGATACTATTGAAGCAGCAGTTAAGGAAATGGACGATTTAATTGAAAAAATCCATATTGATGTAAAATAGTAAAATGTCAGATAATAAAAGCATGATGAACAATAAATTAGACCCTAGTGTAAAAGTATATAAGGATGCAGTAGTGGCTGACAGTACCATTGAAAAAAATAGTACAGTTGGGGACAATTCCAAGGTAGAAAACAGTATACTTTCTGACAATGTGAGAATTGACAGAAATAATTATATTTTTAATGCTCACATAGGCAGACATAGCTATACTGGAAGTAATACAAAGATTATAGCTGCCACTATTGGCAAATTTGTAAGTATATCCTGGAATGTATCTATAGGTGGAGGAAACCACGATTATACCAGACTTACTAATCACTCCTTTTTATATGACAATTTCAGCCATATAAGACCAGAGGGTGAGGAGGCTGCATATAACCGTTTTTCAAAGCCTTGTATAATAGGAAATGATGTATGGATAGCAACAGGAGCTATTATAAATCGTGGAGTTACTATTGGAGATGGTGCTGTTGTGGCGTCAGGAGCAGTTGTAACTAAGGATGTACCACCTTATGCCATTGTAGCAGGCTGTCCTGCAAAGGTTATTAAATATCGATTTGACAAAGAAAAAATTGATAAGCTTTTAGAAATGAAATGGTGGGAATGGGATGACGAAAAAATAAGGGAAAATTATGATATATTTTGAGAAAAGAATATAAACAGATATATCTACTATAGATAGGAGAAATACAATGGGAAAAATATATTTTGTAGGAGATCTCATATTCGGTGATCAACCAGTAATATTTGGATGTGGATTTGATGGAATATGGAACAAAAGTAAGTATAAGGGTATATTTGATGGTGTAAAACAAGAATTTGGAAAATCAGATGTAAATATTGCAAATTTAGAAACTGTTATTGCGGAAAGACCAGAAAAGCAGAATGTCAATAATTGGGCAATGTGCTGTGATGATAATATAATATCAATCTTAAAAGAAAACAATATTACAGCTGTTTCAATAGCAAATAATCATAGCTTGGATTATGGGGTGGAGAAATATTATAAAATGGTTGAAATGTTGGAAGATAATACAATAGTTGTTCTTGGAAAGAAAGAAAAACCATGGAGTGTGTTTGAGATAAATGGAAAGAAAGTTGCAGTAGTTGGAGCAACATATTTACCAGTGTACAGGACAGAGAACATTCCATACTTACTAAACCCTACAATAGAGATGTGGAGTGAAATTATAGAGAAAATAGGCAGGGTTGATAAAATTGTAGCATATATACATTGGGGTAGTGAGTTCGTAACAACTCCAACAGATAAGCAAAAAAAAATCAGAGATGAAATTTTGAAAGCCGGAATAGATGATATTGTAGGTCATCATCCTCATATTATACAAAAAAATGAAAAGATTGAAAATCATAGGATTATATATAGTCTTGGAAATTTTATGAGTGATTATTGGCAGAAAAGGTTGAGAGAAACTCAGATATTAGTGTTAGATACAGATAGTATGGATTATAGTATAATACCTTGTAAATTGGATAAAAAAGGCGTACCACATACTATAGGAACAGAACAGGATGTAGAATATAGTGCCGAGAGTGAATGGGAACAAAATTCGTTATTTTTAAGCAGATTAAGAATGAGATTTGAGTATTTGTTTCATATTGTAAAATGTTTTCCAAGGATGAAAGGAAAGAAAGAGTTTCTGGTATGGTTATGGAAAAGGGTAAAGTATGTATTAGTTAATATGAGAAAAGAAGTAAAAGACCCTGAAATCATTTATAAGAAATATGAGAGATAAAGATGGAAAATAAGAAACAAATTATTAAAAGATATATAAAACTTCATTTATGTATTTTATTTTTTACAATGTCAACAGTTATGTCCAAGGTAGCAGCAAAATTTGAATTTTTATCATTTAAGTACATAATTTGCTTTATAATAATGTTTGCTATATTAGGAATTTATGCCATAGTATGGCAGCAGGCTATAAAAGGCTTTAGTCCTTCTGTAGCGTATTCTAATAAATCAGTTACAACTATATGGGTGTTGCTGTTTTCAAATATTTTATTTCAGGAAGGTATAGAAATCCAGAATGTTATAGGTGCAGCCTTAATCATTGTGGGTGTCATAATGGTGGCAAGAAATGAATAGTTATGGATATTTGATTTTTTTAACTGCTTTTGCATCATCAGTTTCGCAAATATTACTAAATATAAGTAATAAAAAGAAATATACTTCTAAGATTAGAGAATATTTGAATGTATATGTTATATCTTCATACGCCATATTGACATTAGTTTTATTGGCAAATACTTATATTATGAAATTTGTTGATTTAAAAATTGCACACGCATTAGCTGCTTCTACATACTTTTTTACAATGCTTCTTAGCAGAATTATAATGAAAGAGCCTATTACTAAAAGCAAGGTTATAGGTAATATATTAATAATTACAGGCATAGTAGTATTTGTAATGTAAGGCTGTAAGGTAGTAATATAGTAGTAATAAAAAGCCGTTAGGCAATAATATAGAAATAAAAAAGCTGTGAGGCTGATATAATAACAATTATTATATTAGCTGCACAGCTTTTTTAAGCATAAGCCGGTATTAACTATTTTGTTACAAGTACAAGCTCATTGTCTGCTATTGTGTAGTAGCTGTCAAACTGGTCAACATTGTTTTCAAATACAAATTTGTAAACATGAGCCTTTGAGTTAATATCGTCGACTTTTACAAAGCCTAAAACATTATATTTAGACAAGTATGTATAGAAGTTTGTAAAAGCATTATGCTTTGAATAGCTCTTGTTGGAATCTATATCTGTCATAAAATACACATTATCATTTGCAAGACAGCTACAGTCAGCAGCTTCAATATTATTATGCTTAAGCTGGTCATAAAAAACGGTTGAATGGAAGGCACTGCCGCCATAGAAGATAGCGTTGCCATAGTAGGCATAGTCCATAAATACATCAATGTCAGTATCATTTAATGGGTTAGAGGAGGAGATATATGTCTTGTCTGGGTTTTCCATTAAGTAGCTTTTAACAGCACGAGTATTTTTAACGCTTTGTTCCTTTTGTAATTGGATTTGTTTATTAAAGTTTAAATTTAAGGCAGGTATTAGAAGCAGAAGAATACTTAAGTAGGTAAATACAATTCCTGTCCTTTTAATAGTTAGGCTGGTGTTAAATTCCTTTAGGGCAAAAAATACATTAATAAGCACTACAGGCAGGATAATAACATATAAGGAGCGGTAAACAATACGCCCATTGTATAGCTGGTATAAAAACAATATTAAAGCACCTACATTGTTAAAACCAAAAAATATTAGATTAAATATGCTTTTATTGTAAAGCAGGACGAATAATAATATAAGTGCTGATATAAGCCAAGCCCCTATAAGCAGTCTGTAGGAATTTGAGGTATATATATTTTTAAACTGCTTTTTTACGCTTTCATAAAGACTGGTTTTATGGGCATTTGCCTCATCTGCTAAAAGATTAAAGGTAGAGGTATTTATTTCCTCGTCCATAAAGAACCAGCTAATAGATACCATAACACGAAGGTTAGTGTCCCAAGAGGTCTTTTCAAAAACAGTTGGGTTGGCTAAACAATAGGAATAAGCATAATCTATATACTTAACACGGGCTTGATTAAACTCTACAAAATCTGTTCCATTTATGCTTTTTGTAGCATAGCTATTGGAAATTATTAATGTAAGAGTTATTAAAATAAAGGAAAAGCATATAGTAAGGTATTGTATTATAGCTTTTTTTATTGAAGAACTATTTTGCAGCAGTATTTTATATAAAAAGCCTAACAGTATAAAGCAAAGAATAGCAAAGCCGGTATCCTTTCTATGGATTAGTACAAGGACAAAGCCAACAAATTCTGTTATATATACTAAGCGGTTAATAAGCTTGTTTTTTGATTTGGCAGTTACAAATAACAGCATAACCAAGCCTGCACCTAAAATTGCAGGAACAGTAGTAAAGGAAACATTTGATAGTGGGTAAATCAAAAATACAGTTGAAATCGCTGCAATCACTAATAAAGCAAAGCTTAATTTGTATTTTTTCTTTTGGCATACCTTAAATATTGAAAGATGAATTAAAAATACACCAATAATCATTAAAAGATAGCTGTATATAAACCACCATTGTATTCCGGAAAAGAGCTTGTACAAGGTTGAAATAAAAGCACCTAAAATAATATTTATAAATTGGTGGGTTATAAAAGGCTTACCACTGTACATTCCGCTTAAAGTACGGGCTATTGAGGTATCGTCATTGGTCATATATGTAATATTAGTTGTAAGGACAACAAATATTACAAGCACAATAGTAGTAATTATTGAAAAAATTATAATGCCACTATTTTTTGAATATAGGCTGTCAACAAATTTACTTTTAAATATACGGGAAAAATTCTCAAATATAAATGAGAATAAAAAGGCAGCAGCTAAGGTTATAACCAGTATTAGCCAGACATTTTTAAAGGAGTAGGTAAAATGTGAAAAATAATATTTTATTAAAAAGTCTGAAACCAGCCACATTACCATACTATATTTACCTAGTGTAAAAAGTATAAGGTTTAATATTGGAATATTTCTAATAAAAATTGCAGTAAGTAAAATAATAGCCAAAGAAGCTGTAGTATCTAGTAAATAAATACTTTCAACAGGAAAATATTTTCTTATAGCAATTATTAGAGGAATACTAATAATTAATCCTAAAATAGCAATAATTTTAATTACTGTATTTTTAGATAAGGCAGCCTTTAATCTTGCAAAAAACTTATATTCAGCAAAAATAATACCAAGTACAAGCATTGGCAAAAATCTAAATATATTAAAATCTGCTGTGCTTAAACTAAAAATATATGGAATAAAAAGTGAAAGTGCAAATACTGAAAGTCCACCAGCCTTTTTAATACCTTTGTAGAGCACAGGAACTAAAAATATAAATAAAACAGCATAGGTGATATATAGCCAGCTTTCAGCAAATAAAGGCACCTTGAAAATAGGAGCAATACCTAAAACATTAAAAAGTACGCCAATAATGTTGTCAGAAAGTGAGCCTCCCCATATAGCCGATGGCTTATAATTCTTATAAAGAAATGCACCTGCAAAAATAATAATAAGGAAAATAAGAGCAATCTTAGCAATTAATCTGCCGGCACGATGAATACTTCTGTCAGACATAGTAGAAGTAGTGGCAGCCTTTTCTATAGTAGTAATGCCATAGGCAGTTACAAACACAAATAACATTGTGCATATATAAAAGGAGTTGGCTATGCTTGAGAATAGCTGTGTAAATGCTTATATATGTATGAATTAACCTTCGATATTCTTCCTTCAATAAAATTGACTAAATTAGTAAATATAAAGGAAAATACAAAGGATGTAAGGATTAACATAAAATATATAAGCCATAAATTCTTAAAGGAATATATAAAGTCTGAAAACCATAAGGTCATTATATAGGTATGAAACAGCCACATATACAAGCTGTATTTTCCAAGATAAAACAAAATTGTATTGATAATAGGAATATGACTTATTAACAAAAAGCATAATAATACTATATTAAAGGTAGATAAGGTATATAATATAAAATAGTAGCCAGGCTCTATAAGTGTACGGAAATAAATAGCTGCTGGAAAATATAAAAATAAACCAGCTAATATAAAAAAATATAGTATGGTATTACTTAAAAGAAAATTTTTTAATAAATCGAAAAAATTGTATTTTGCAGTAATTATGCCTAGCAGAGCAACTAATAAATACTTTGGTAGCCTGTCATATGTAGTATTTAAGGAAAGTATGTAATATGAAAAGATGATAAGTATTAATAATGAAAAAACACCTATTTTGTTAAGCAGCTTATAAAGCACAGGAACTAATACAATAAGTAAAATCGCCAAGGATAAATACCACCAGCTAGAATTTAAAAGAGGTGCCTTAAAAACTGAACACATTCCAATAGCATTAAAAAATACATAAACTATTTTTTGAAGTATACTTCCATTATTATAATCTGTAGAAGCTGTGTAAGGTAAATTAAAAATGCTGCCTACGATAAAAATAAAAACAATTAAGGCAAAGGTTTTTTTAGAGATATTAAGTATACGCTTACGGGTGGTAGGCTCCAGATCTTTAAGAGAACAGTCAGACTTTGATAGCTGGATGGATATACCATAGGCTGATACAAATACAAAAAGAAAAACACATACCTTAAAGAAGCCAGAAATAGCTGTAGTAACTGTCTGGTCAACAATTAAATTAGTAACATTAAATTGGGTCAGCTTTTTTAGTGCAAATAAATGATGAAACAGCATCATTAAAATAGCAATGCCTTTTACAATCTGGGAATCTTTTGCTTTCATAGTATTTTAGTATCCTTTATTTTAGTAATATTAAAAAAGAGGAGAAATATATTTTTATAGTGCCTCTGGAGTAAAGTTTATCATAGAAAATAATATAATTCTATTAGTAATTTGACAAAATAGCGAATATGTTATATGTTATTATTATTGTCTAAAAACACTTATATCTTTAGAAGGAGGGTACCTTACAGGTACGAAGAATGTTTATGAGAACTTATTTAGTAACAGGCGGAGCCGGATTTATTGGCTCAAATTATATCCACTATATGTTTAAAAAGTATGACAATGAAATAAGAATTATCAATGTGGACAAGCTTACTTATGCTGGAAACCTTGAAAATTTGAAGGATATTGAAAATAGAGAAAATTATACATTTGTTAAGGCAGATATTTGTGATAAAGAAGCCATAATGAAAATATTTGAAGAAAATGATATTGACAGAGTAGTTCATTTTGCAGCAGAAAGTCATGTAGACAGAAGTATTAAAAATCCAGAAGTATTTGTACAGACAAATGTACTTGGCACAGCAGTAATGCTTAATTGTGCAAAGGCAGCCTGGGAGTTACCAGATGGTACTTTCAAGGAAGGCAAGAAATTCCTTCATGTATCTACAGATGAGGTTTATGGTTCATTGCCAGATGATGACAACGCATTTTTCTATGAAACCTCACCATATGAGCCACACAGCCCATATTCAGCATCAAAGGCTTCCTCAGATATGCTTGTAAAGGCATATATGGATACTTATAAGTTCCCTGCAAATATTACAAACTGCAGTAATAACTACGGACCATACCAGTTCCCTGAAAAGCTTATTCCACTTATTATTAATAATGCTTTACAAGGAAAGAAACTTCCGGTATATGGAGATGGAAAGAATGTTCGTGACTGGTTATATGTTGAAGACCATGCAAAGGCTATAGATATGGTACAGGAGCAGGGCAGACTTTTTGAAACCTACAATGTAGGTGGTCATAATGAAAAGCAGAATATTGAAATTATCAATATTATTATTGAAACCTTACAGGAAATGCTTCCAGACAATGACCCAAGAAAAGCACTTGTCAGCAAGGACCTTATTACTTATGTAGAGGACAGAAAGGGTCACGATAGAAGATATGCTATTGCACCAGACAAGATTAAGGCAGAAATCGGCTGGTATCCGGAAACAATGTTTAAGGAAGGCATTAAGCTTACAATTAAATGGTTCTTTGAGCATGAGGATTGGATGAAGAATGTAACCAGTGGTGACTATCAGAAATACTATGAAGATATGTATGCTGGCAAATAGGTACTGATTTATGTTAAATAAGATTAAGTCAAACAAAATCGTAATAAATATTATAAAGGTAGTAGGACTACTGGTAGCAATATTTGCTACCTATGGAGTTCTTTCCTGGGTATATACGGGTGATGTATATGGTATATCAGATGTTTCTTTTTCTATAGATGAATATGACAAAATAGATTTATCAAATTATGTAGGAAAGTCTAGTGGATTATTTGTAAATGGAAAAGGTGTTTATACTTCAAAAAATACAGACCCTCACTTTAAAAATATTGAGGTAGAGGGTAAAAGATTTATAGTAGTTTATGTTAATCGTCTGGAAAATACCAGATATAATGGATACACCGTTGCACAGGTGTTTATAAAAAATAAAGATAAAAGCTTTATAGATGAAGACAGTGTCAGATTAGATTATAAGCTTCATATGGGCTACAATCTAATTGATTTAGGAACTGCTGATTATGAGGTTTTAAGATTTGACATTACTACAGAAAAAAACACTACTATTGGAATTGAAAGCTTTTCTTTAACAGATAAGTTTGTGTTTCCAAAGCTGATGTGGGTATGGCTTTTTGTGGCTGCAATAATTTATTTTGTGTTGATATTTATGTGGAAAACAGTTAAGAAAGCCTTTAGTAAGCTTTTTTACAAGCAGGAACCATTGACAGAGTATCAAAATCAGGGAATATTTAAAAGCAGAAGTAAAGCATACTGGATATTTGTTGTATTAGCTGTTGCGTTGGCATATGGCTTTGCACTTACAAGTATATCTGTAGGTATAGACGATTTAATGTATGATGAAACCTATATGGTTGACCCATATGTAGCTATTGGTCAGGGGAGATGGGTAATGAATTTCTTAGCCAATTTTTTTGATACCTATGATTTCCTCCAATATTGGAGAGGCTTTATTGGTCTTGTAGGAGCAGTAATTGGTGTGACAATATGGTGTTATCTTTTTGAAAAGGCATCAAAGGGCAGATTTAATGATAAAGCTTGTACTATTTTTGCAGTACTTACAATCACCTGCCCATATATTGCTTATGTTTTTGTATTTAATATGTGTACCTTTGAGTTAGGACTTAAATATACAATGACAGGTATTGTTATGTTACTGTTTTATAATAGTATGTTTGAGGAAAATAAAAAGAAAAAGCTTATACAAAATATAGCAATGCTGATTTTGCTGCTTTTAGTAGGCGGAGAAACAATATATATTTATCTGTTTATCGGCTTATGTGAAATCGGAATGTTAAATTTCTTATTTGACAATGAGGATAAAAAGCTGAATTTTAAGAAATGCCTGCTGCACACAATAAGATTGTTGGCAATTTCAGTAGTAAATCTTATTTTATTTAAGATAATTGCCAAATTATATATGAAAATATATGGTATACAGTCGAATGGGTATAAGGAAGGTTATATTAAATATGATTCCAGCTTATCCATAGGTGAGAATATAGAGAACTTTTTAGAAAACTTCCTTGAACGATTAAATCGTTATTTACATGGAGATTTAAGCGGACTAATGCTGTGCATAGGTGTATTAATCATAATGACAATAGGAATTATATATTCTATTAAAAAGAAAAATGCTCTATTTTTGATATGCTCATTAGGCATTTCTATATTACCATTTGCACTTATGATTGTAACAGGAAACACAGGTGTACCTAAGAGAACACTTATTATTTTTGGATTAGCCTATGGCTTCGTATTTGCTTTGCTATATACCCTGATAGAGCCATATAAGCTTAAAAACTATAAGTATGGCTTAGGTATAGTTTTCTTATGTATTGTAGGATATATTGTGATTTTCCAGACAAAGGAAATGAATATGGTATTTGACAAGGAATATACAAAATACCAGACCGATATTAAAATTATGAATGATATAGAAACTGAGCTGCAAAAAATCGATAGTCGGAGAGAAAAGTCAGTTATATTTATTGGCTATCCAAATTATACAAAATACAATTATGATGAGGTAGTTGGGGCATCTGTATTTATGTGGGATAGAAGGGAAGATATAGGTCCTGAACTAAGGGCTACGAGAATAAGAGCCTTCTTTAAGCATCATGGCTATTATATAAATATAGCAGAAGACTATGATTTGGAGGAAATAGCAAAGGCACTGGAGGATAAAACAACCTATCCAAGAGAGGGCTATGTATTTGAATATGAGGATTATATAATAGTAAATTTAGGATATAATTCAAATATATATGAACTTATTGAAAATGCAGATTAATATGAGGATTAGTCATACTATTAAAATAAAGCTATGACTTGGTTTAACCATAAGAAATGCACAGCCTTTGGTTGTGCATTTCTTATGGTTGTGATATAATCTAATAAATATGTTCGATGATAGGAGACGGAAAATGAAAGGTATTATTTTAGCAGGTGGTTCAGGCACTCGTCTTTATCCACTTACAAAGGCAGTTTCAAAGCAGATTATGCCGGTATACGATAAACCGATGATATATTACCCATTGTCAACACTTATGTTGGCAGGCATTAGAGAGGTGCTTATTATCTCTACACCAAGAGATTTACCGGTATTTAAGGAATTATTTGGCGACGGCTCACAGTTAGGCATGAGATTTGAGTATGCTATACAGGAAACTCCAAGAGGTTTGGCAGATGCCTTCATAGTAGGAGAAAAGTTCATAGGAAGTGATAATGTAGCATTAGTATTAGGCGACAACATTTTTTACGGACAAAGCTTTTCAAAGGTGCTTAAAAGTGCTGCTTCAAGAGAAAAGGGAGCTACTATTTTTGGCTACTATGTAAAAGACCCAAGAGAGTACGGTGTAGTAGAGTTTGATCAGACAGGAAAGGCGCTTTCTATAGAGGAAAAACCACAAAATCCAAAGTCAAATTATGCAGTACCAGGCTTATATTTCTATGACAATGATGTAGTTGAAATTGCAAAGAATGTTAAGCCATCAGCAAGAGGAGAAATTGAGATTACAGCAGTAAATAATGAATATTTAAAGAGAGGTACTTTACAGGTAGAAACCTTAGGCAGAGGCTTTGCTTGGCTTGATACAGGAAATCATGATATGCTTTTAGACGCTGCTGATTTCGTGGCAGCCTTCCAGAAAAGACAGGGCTTATACATTTCTTGTATTGAAGAAATTGCCTATAAGCGTGGCTTTATAGACAGAGAACAGTTATTAAAGCTTGCAGAGCCACTTATGAAAACTGCATATGGCCAGTATTTAGTAGATGTGGCAAATGGCTTATAAAAGAAAGGATGTTGAAAATGGGAAAGATAACAGTTGAAACTTGCGATATAGAAGGACTAAAAATTATTACTCCAGCAGTATTCGGAGATGAGCGTGGATACTTTATGGAAACCTACAACAAAAATGATTATGTTGAGGCTGGTATTGACTATGAATTTGTTCAGGATAATCAGTCAAGCTCAAGAAAAGGTGTTCTTAGAGGCTTACATTTCCAAAAAGAATTTCCACAGGATAAGCTTGTAAGAGTTGTTAGTGGCGAAGTGTTTGATGTTGCTGTTGATTTAAGAGAGGGCTCTAAGACCTATGGCAAGTGGTTTGGTGTTCTTTTATCAGCAGAAAATAAAAAGCAGTTTTTCATTCCAAAGAATTTTGCTCATGGCTTTGTAGTTCTTTCAGATACAGCAGAGTTTGCTTACAAGTGTACTGACTTTTATCATCCAAATGATGAGGGTGGTATTAAATGGGACGACCCAACTATTGGTGTAGAATGGCCTATGCCAGAGGGAATGACAAAGGATGACCTTATTATTTCTGACAAAGATAAAAAATGGAGCGGAATTGATGAAAAATAAAGTGAAAAAGGCAATAAATCTTGTTGTTAAGCGAATTGAAAAATTCCTCAAGAAGATTTATCACAAGCTTCCTATTTCACACAATTTCAAAACAAAAGCCAAAAACTTATATTTTACAGTTTTTGGCTTTTGTTTAAAAAATACACCTTCTTACATTGTGTGGAAGCAGACCAGAGTTAAAAAGAAGAAAAAGAAAACTATTGATTTTGAACAATTTAAAAGCTTTAAATTTGACAAAACCATAGGTATTCATTTGCACTTGTTTTATGTGGATTTGTTAGAGGAGTTTATTTCATATTTGAATAATATTCCATATACCTTTGACTTATTTATATCTGTAATAAATGAAGATGCTATTGAAAAAATAGAGCAGAAGGTATCAGCTATTAAAAATATAAAAAATGTTAAGATTAAAAAGGTAGAAAACAGAGGACGAGATGTAGCACCATTAGTGGTGGATTTTGCCCAAGAGCTTCAAAAATATGATTATGTCTGTCATATTCACAGTAAAAAATCCCTTTACACAGGAAGGGAACAGGTAGGCTGGAGAGGCTATCTGTTAGATGGACTTATGGGAAGTGAGGCTTTAGTTACTAATATATTTTATAGATTTGAAATTAATCCTGATGTGGGACTTATATATCCGGAAACCTACGCAGGTATTGCGTATATAGGGCATAGCTGGCTTTGCAACAACAAAAGCAGAGATGAGCTGTTATCAAAACTTGGCATAATTGGTGTTAAAATTCCAAAATATATTGATTTTCCAATGGGAACTATGTTTTGGGCAAGAGGAGAGGCTGTAAAAAGATTTTTTAAGGCAGGCTTAAAGACTACAGATTTTCCAGAAGAGGCAGGACAAAATGACGGTACAATAGCCCATGCCTTTGAAAGATGCTTAGGCTTTGTTACAAAATATGAAGGATATACAGTTATGACCTATGATGAGGAAACTGGAGATTTTTCTTATGGTTATGGAAGAAAAAATATGCAGCAGTATTGGAGTAAAACAAAGGAATTGCTGGAAAGTGAAGCCTTTGAGGCAGATATAGTATCCTTTGATATTTTTGACACACTCCTTATGCGAAAAATTGTAAATCCTGATGATTTGTTTGACATTATAGAGTTAAAAATAAACAAGTCCTTAGATATAAATATTCCTTACAAAAAATATAGAAAAAAGGCAGAAAAAAATCTTAGAAAAAGTAACAGTAAGCCGGATTATACTATATTTGAAATTTATGAGGAGTTTCAAGCTATTACAAGCCTGCCAAATGAGGTAATCAACCAGATTATGGATATGGAGGTTAATACAGAAAAAGCCTTTTTAGTACCTAGAGAGGAAATGAAAAAGGTTTATTATGAAATAATAAACCACCAGAAAAAAGATGTGCTTATAATTTCTGATATGTATTTTACAAAAAGTATATTGGAAACCTTACTTAAATGTAACGGCATAGAAGCTTATAAGGAAATTTTAGTTTCTTCAGAAATGGGTTACAGAAAAGATAATGGTACTATGTGGGACTATATAGTGGAGCAATATCCAAATAAGGAAATGCTGCACATTGGCGACAATGAAGTATCAGATGCACAGCTGCCGGGAGATAGAGGCATAAAGGTAAATCACATTCTCTCAGCTAAGGATTTATTTTTATTATCCAATGTGGGACGAGTGTTTAATGTAAATAGCCTTACACCTGTTGATAGTGTGGCAATGGGTATTTTATTAAATAAATACCTTAACAGCCCATATATTTTAAACAAAACTAAATTCCAGTGGAAAATAAACAATCCTTATGATTTAGGTTATGCCATTATTGGACCTGTTGTGTGTGATTATTTGGTCTGGATGGTAAAGAATGTAAAGAAAACAGCCAATAAACATATACTGATGTTAGCAAGAGAAGGTTATCTTTTAAAAAACATATTTGATGTAATGAAGGAGCATTGTGAGGGCATGGAGGATATATCTGCCCACTATGTATACACTTCAAGAAGAGCTATTCTTGTAGCATCAATAAAAAATGAAGATGATATTAAAGAGGCTTTAAATGTATTTTATGAGGGAAAATTTTCCAAGCTTATGAAAAACAGGTTTGGTATAGACAATATACAGGGTGGGGACGAAGAAGTTGTGCTGCCGTCTGACGCTGTAAGAATATACGAAAGAGTAAAGGTATATTTAAAAGAAATATTGTCAAAGGCACAGTTTGAAAGAAACAATTATCTAAAGTATATTAGTGAAATTGTAAAAACAGGCGAGGGTGCTTCTGTGGCTGACTTAGGATATTCCGGAAGTATTCAGTATTATCTTTCTAAATTGTTGGAAAGACCATTAGACGGATATTATTTTGCAACTGATAACAAGCGTCTGCCCCTTAAAATTGCAGGCAGTAGAATGAGTGGCAGGTATATTGAAAATGATGAAATAGCACCTGCATCAACCTCATACATCCACAGATATAGTCTTATACTGGAGGCAGTATTAACCTCGATGGATAATCAGCTTTGCTATATTGACGAAAATATTAAGCCAGTATTTTTACAGGTTGAAAAAAATAGTATAGATAAAAACATTATAAAGGAAATTCATACAGGAGCTGCAGAGTATGCCAAAGAGCTGTTTAGCTTAATAGGAGATGTAATTTTGTATGCAAATAATGACAAGGCAGTTTATGAGGAGCTAATAAGAATGGTTGTAGAGGAAAATCTGCTGACAGAGGATATGAAAAAAATGTTTATCCTTGAGGATGATTTTTGTGCAAATGAAAAAATTGATATTTTTAAAAGATATGAAAAGTAAAAAGAAAGGATTATCTAATGAAAAAGGCAAAAAGAATAATGTCTGCTGTTGTAGGAATAGTAGTATTTTTAGTTTCATTAGTATTCATCAATGATGAAGATGCTTATGCAGCAAATAGCAGCTATTATTATGGTGGCGTAGATTATGAGGCTGTATTTGATTACAATTATTACTACAATATGTATCCTGACTTACAAAGTGCCATTGGAAATAATAAAACAAAGCTGTTTGAGCATTTTGTAAAGTATGGTATGAACGAAGGCAGAGTAGGCAGACAATGCTTTAATCCTAAATACTATAAGGCAAGATACGGAGATTTACAAAAAGCTTATGGTGATGATTATGTAAAGTATTACCAGCATTATATTAAATATGGAAAAAATGAGGGACGAATGGGTGCAAATTCTGCTGTTTATTACAGTACAGATTATTCCAGCATATATAATGCAGATTACTATTATTCCAATAATAAGGATTTGCAAAAAGCCTATGGCTATGATACTGAAAAATTGTTAGTCCATTTTGTAAAATATGGAATGAAGGAGGGCAGACAGGGAAAGTCAACCTTTGATGCTAAGTATTACAAGTTCAAATATAGTGATTTACAAAGGGCATATGGAAATAATATGAAGTCCTATTATATGCACTATATGAAATATGGAAAAAATGAAAACAGAAAAGGCCGTTCTAATGATTTTTATGATGGAGTGGACTATTCCGGAGTATATAATTTTGATTATTATTACAACAATAATGTAGATTTACAAAGAGCCTATGGTTATGACTGGGAAAAATTAATACAGCATTTTATAAAATACGGTATGACAGAAGGCCGTCAGGGAAGTCTTGAATTTAATTATACCTACTACAAAAACAAATATAAGGATTTGCAAAAGGCATATGGGGATGATAAGAAGTCATATTACAATCACTATATGAAATATGGCAAAAAAGAGGGCAGACAGGGAAATGTAGAAACCAACTACAATGGATGGAATGTTGTAGGCGGAAATAAGGTATATTACCAGAATGGTCAATTCCTAAAGGGCTGGCAGACCATTAAAGGCAGAAAATATTATTTTAGTGATACTGGTGCATTAAAATCAAAAACAGGAATAGATGTATCCCAGTATCAGGGCAAAATAGATTGGGAACAGGTAAAAAAGGATGGTGTAGAGTTCGCCATTATTAGATTAGGATACGGAATGGATTTAGAAAAGCAGGATGATGCCTATGCTATATATAATATGACAGAATGTGAAAGACTTAATATACCATATGGAGTGTATATGTTCTCCTATGCTACTGAGGTTGGTGGCACAAAGGGAGTAGTAAGTGAAATTGCACATACCTTAAGATTATTACAAGGCAGAAATCCTTCGGTTGGTGTGTATATTGATGTGGAGCAGGACAGCTACAAAAATGCAAATCCAGTTCCTTCAGGAGCTACAGTAAGCAGTATTTGTCTGAAGTTTAACAAACAGCTTACAGCAGCCGGATATAAAACAGGAACATATACCAACACTTATTTTTATGATACAATGGTAACTAATGATGAGCTTGATAATTACATAAAATGGGTGGCTGAATATAATGACAGCTGTACATACAGGAAACCATATTTAATGTGGCAGTATTCAAGTAAGGGCAGCGTTGCAGGAATTGTTGGAAATGTAGATATGAATGTAATGCTGTTAAATTAGATTATAACTTAAACTAGTATATAACTAAACTTTCAAATAATCCTTTAATTAAAAATGGCTCGTAGGCTTTGGCTTACGGGTCATTTTACTGTGGCTGGTTTATTTTTGGTAATAGGTTTTGAGTAATAGAAAACTTTTTTGTGGTTAGAATATGGAAAATATAGTATAATGGTCTGGAAAAGGCTTTACGGAGGTATATTATGTCATACAAAGATAATTACAATTATTGGATAAATAGTCCTATTTTTGACGAAGCAACAAAAAGTGAGCTTTTAGCCTTAAATGATGAAAAAGAAATAGAAGATAGATTTTATAAAGACTTGGAATTTGGTACAGGTGGACTTAGAGGAATTATTGGAGCCGGAACTAATCGTATGAACATTTATACAGTTGGCAAAGCGACACAGGGACTTGCAAATTACATTATAAAGGAAAACCATGCTCATATGGGAGTGGCTATTGCATACGATTCAAGAAGAATGTCCAGAGAGTTTGCTGATTTGGCAGCAGAAGTTCTTAATGGAAATGGCATAAAGGCATATGTATTTGAAAGCCTCAGACCAACTCCGGAGCTTTCCTTTTCAGTAAGATACCTTAAATGTACAGCAGGCATAGTAATTACAGCCAGCCATAACCCGGCAGAATATAACGGCTATAAGGTATACTGGCAGGATGGAGCCCAGGTTACCTTCCCTAGAGATAATGAAATAATTACAGAGGTAAATAATATAAAGGACTTTGGCGAAATCAAAAAAATGGATAATGTTGAAGGCAGAAAGCAGGGACTTTACAATGTAATCGGTAAAGAAATTGATGAAAAATATATGGAAGAGCTTATGAAGCAAAGTATTCATCAGGAAATTATCAGAGAAATGGCTGATGATATAAGGATTGTGTACACTCCACTTCACGGTACTGGCAATATTCCGGTTAGACGAGTTCTTGAAAGACTTGGCTTTAAGCAGGTATATGTCGTAGAGGAACAGGCTGTTCCGGACGGAAACTTCCCAACAGTTTCATATCCAAACCCAGAAGATCCGAAGGCATTTGAAATGGCACTGGAATTAGCAAATAAAGTAAAGGCTGATATAGTTTTAGCTACTGATCCCGATGCAGACCGATTAGGTGTATATGCTCTTGATACTAAAACAGGAGAATATAAAAGTTTTACAGGTAATATGTCCGGTATGCTTATTGGAGAATATATACTTAGTGAAAAGAAAAAGCTTGGTACATTGCCTGAAAATGGTGCGTTAATAAAGACTATAGTTACTACAAATATGGCTGATGTTATTGCAAAGGCATTTAATGTAAAACTTATAGAGGTACTTACAGGCTTTAAGTATATTGGCGAGCAAATAAAGCTTTTTGAAGAAAATAATACCTATGAATATATATTTGGACTTGAGGAAAGCTATGGCTGTTTAGCCGGAACCTACGCAAGAGATAAGGATGCCTGTGTGGCAGTAATGCTGCTTTGCGAGGTAGCTGCCTGGTGCAAGAAAAACAATATGACCTTAGTAGACAATATGAATAGAATTTATGAGAAATATGGCTATTTCAAGGAAGGCTTACATTCAATTACACTTAAGGGAATTGACGGTGCTGAAAAAATAAAGGCTATAATGGATAAGCTAAAAGGTAATGCACCTAAGACTATAGGCGGCTTTAAGGTTTTGGCAGTTAGAGATTATAATAATAGTGTTCGTAAGGACCTTATTACAGGAGAAAAGTCAAAGCTTGACCTTTTAAAATCAAATGTTGTTTACTTTGAACTGGATAATGACGCCTGGTGCTGTGCCAGACCTTCAGGAACAGAGCCAAAGATTAAGTTTTACTTTGGCGTTAAGGGAAAAAGCCAAAAGGAAGCAGATGAGCTTTTAGAAAAGGTTAAGACAGACTTGTTAGGAGAAATTCAGTAATGAAGGTATATGGAATAATAATGGCAGGTGGCGGAGGAACAAGATTTTGGCCTCTTAGCCGAATTGCCAGACCAAAGCAGTTAATAAATCTTACAGGCAAGGACTTAATGATTAATGAAACCATAGACAGAATATCCAGTGTTATTCCTAAAAAGGATATTTTTGTAGTAACTAATGGTGTTCAATATAATGAAATGGTTAAGGCAACTGAAAACAGAATACAAAAGGCTCATATTTTAAGTGAGCCGGTAGGAAGAAATACCTCAGCCTGTATTGGCTATGCAGCTATGAAGCTGGTAAAGGAATATGGTGACGGTATTATGTGCATATTCCCGGCAGACCATTATATAAAGGACGAGCTTGGATTTTCAAAGGTTTTACAGGAGGCAATAGAGGCTGCAGAGGAAAAGGACTGCCTTGTGACTATAGGCATAAAGCCTACATTTCCGTCTACAGGCTATGGCTATATAAAATATGAGCCAGCAGCGACTATCTCCAAAAAGGTTATAGAGTTTAAGGAAAAGCCACAGTTAGACATTGCTAAAAGGTATGTGGAAAGTGGCGAGTATGTATGGAATAGTGGAATGTTTATCTGGAAGGCGTCAACTATCCTGCAAAAGTTTAAGGAGCTGTTGCCGGATATTTATAGCTACTTGGAAAAAATTGGTGAAGCCATTTTAGAAAATAAGGAAAAAGAAGTAGTTAATCAAATCTACAAGGATATACCTTCTATTTCTATTGACTATGGCATTATGGAAAAATCTGCAGATGTAGAGGTCTTATTAGGAGATATAGGCTGGAATGATGTAGGCAGCTTTGATAGTCTTGAGGCTGTTTGTGAAACTGATAGTCAGGGTAATATTGACAGAGGTAATAATATATTGATAAATACAACTAACAGTGTTATATGTGGCAAGGACAGGTTAATTGCAACTATAGGTCTGGATAATGTTGTGGTAGTAGATACTGAGGACGCACTTTTGGTATGCAAAAAAGAAGATACCCAGAGAGTTAAGGAAATAGTAGATATTTTAAAAGATAAAAATTTAGACAGGTATATATAAATATAGTTATATAGAAACAGGTATAAATATATTTATATATAAAAACAGAAGTAAATATATTTATATATTAATTGATTGATGCAGATTTAATGATTAATATATATTTTGCAATATAGACAGGCTTATATTTTTAGGAGAAATTTATGAAATGTATTGTACTTGCCGGTGGATTGGGCGATAAGCTGTGGCCCTTATCCAGAAGAGAATATCCTAAACAATTTATGAATATTAGAGAGGAGCGTTCTTTGCTGCAGGAAACTGTGGGAAGAAACTTATCCTTATGCGAAGAATTTTTTGTTATGGCTAATTCCAGACATAGCTTTATTGTAGAGGGACAAATGGCTGCATTTCAGGGTTTAAAGTACAGGTGCTTCTATGAAGAAAAGCCACTAGGCACAGCCTTTCCTGTTGTAATGGCTTGTATGAGCTTAAATGCTACAGAGCTGATATATGTTATTAATGGTGACCATTTTATAACAGGAAATACATATCAGGCTGAAATTGTAAAGGCAATGGATATAGCCAGAAAAGGCAGGTTTGCAGCCTTTGGAGCAGGTGTTACAAAAACAGAGGATAATTTTGAGTATTTCAAGGTTGAAGGTGAAAACAAATTTGAATTTGTATTTAAGGGAAGTCTTGAAATGGCAGATTACAATAAAAATCCTGAAAAATATCTTGTAAATACAGGCTTATTTATTTGTACAGCAGGAGCATTTTTAAATGAAGTAAAAAATTATTCCTTAGAATATTTTGAAAAGTGTAAGCAAATTCATAAAGGCTTAAATACTGCCAAAAGACATATAAAAATAGAAAACATTGATAATGACTTAGAAAGCATATCCTTAGAAAGAATACTTTATCACAGCCTGGCCAATAAAGTGGTTATAAAACCACAGTTTGCATGGAATGAGGTAGATTCCTATGATGTGTTTAACAATGAAAAAATAGATGATTATAGTAAAAATGCTATTTTAAATGATTGTAATAATATTTCAGTAATTAACGAGGATAATAATAAATTAGTTGTTGTAAATAATATTGAGGATGCAGTTGTGGTAAATACAACTGATGCTTTATATGTTACCTCCAAAAATGATGCAGCTAAAATTAAAAATATAATTGAGGATAATAATAAGTACGAAAGCTATTTTAATCATGGCAGAGTAGTATATAGACCATGGGGATACAGGGAGCTGCTTAAAGGTGAGAATAATTTTATGGTACGAAAGGTGGTTATATTACCATCAAAAACCATGGATATACATAAGCACACCAGAAGAAGCGAGCATTGGTCAGTAGTTTCGGGAACTGCTACAGCCATTATTGGTAATGAAAGGCTGCAGCTAAATCAGAATATGAGTGCCTTTGTGCCTATTGGAGTAGAACATACTCTTTTAAATGAAACCGATGAAAATGTTGTGATTATAGAAGTAAGTGTTGGCGAAAATATAAGTGATAAGGATTTTTATACAGTAGAGGAAGGATCTATGGCTGATAATGTTGCCAGCAAAAAAAGAGAATTAATAAAAAATCAGCTAATAAAGCTGGAGCCTGCATTTAAGGATTATATATGGGGTGGAGATAAGCTGATTAGGGAGTATGGAAAAAAATGCGATTATGAAAAGCTGGCTGAAAGCTGGGAGCTGTCTGCCCATGAGGCAGGTAATAGTATAGTGGGAGCTGGAGAATTTAAGGGCAGAACCTTTAGTGATTATTTAGATTTTATAGGTAAGGAAGCACTGGGCTGGAAGTCCTATGGAATGGATAGATTCCCTATACTAATAAAATTTATTGATGCTAAGGATAAGTTGTCTATTCAGGTACATCCGGATGATGAATATGCCATTAAAAATGAAAATGAATTAGGCAAAAATGAAATGTGGTATATTATGGAAAGTGGGGAAAACTCTTACTTATATTGTGGCTTTAACAGAAAAACTACAAAGGAAGAGGTTGAAAGAAGAGTAAAGGATAATACTTTGTTGGAAATTTTAAACAAGGTAAAGGTAAAAAAGGGTGATTCCCTGCTGGTAAAGGCTGGAACAATCCACGCTATAGGAGAAGGCATACTTTTATGTGAGGTGCAGCAAAATTCAAACTGTACCTATAGATTATACGATTATGACAGAGAGGATATGTTTGGAAATCCTAGACCACTTCACTTAAAAAAGGCATTAGATGTTATAAATGTAGACAAGGCCAGTGATAAGCAAGAGGTATTTGACATAGAAAAGCATATTGGTTATAATTCTCAAATATTAGCAAGCTGTAAATATTTTGAATGTACAAAGTATCAGGTATTTGACAGTCTGCAGATAGTTTTAGATGAAACCTCGTTTAAGTCCTTTATTATATTAGAGGGCAATGGAAAAATATCAGACGGAAAAATAGAATTTGCTTATAAAAAAGGTGACAGCTTTTTTATGCCTGCTGGTAATTCAAAAATTAATATTACAGGTGAAAGCACATTATTAGTTACACACATTTAAAGGAGCAATACAATGAAATTTGCAATAGATTTGTTATGGGTAAAACCAAAGTGCAATGGTGGAATAGAGTCTTATATAAGAAATTTATTAGATGGCTTTATGGCACTTAATGATAAAAATGAATATATTTTATTTTGCGCCAAGGATAATGCTGATACCTTTAAGCATTATTTAGCGGACCCGCGTTTTAAAATGGAAGTGTGCGATATAAGTGCCTTTGCAGTAGGAAAGCGTATTTTATGGCATAATAGAAATTTTAATAAGCTTCTTGTAAAAAAGAATATTAAGTATTGCTTTATGCCTGTATATTGTAAGCCACTTAGAAAGTGTAAAAAAGTAAAATATGTAACTACAATACACGATTTACAGCAGCTTCATTTTCCAGAGTATTTTTCAAAGAAAAGAAGGGCCTGGATGATGTTTGCCTGGAAAAGAACAGTTAAAACCTCAGATTGTATTGTAGCAATATCACAATGGGTAAAAAATGACATAATGGAGCATTTTGGCAATAAAAACACCGATATAAGGGTAGTGTTAAACCCTATTGTAACAGACCAGACAAAGACAGATTTTAATATTGTAAGTGAAAAATATCAGATTAAGGAAAGTGATTACTTTTTTGTACTGTCATCTATGTTAAAACACAAAAATATTATGACAGCCCTTAAAACCCTTGAGGAAATAAAAGAAAAAAATATTGATTTACCAAAGAAGCTTGTAATAGCTGGTATTTCAGAAGCTGACGAAAACAGAATTGTAGAATATATAAACGACCACGGACTAAAGGAAAATTGTGTGCTTGCAGGTTTTATTTCCAATGAGGATAGAAATACTTTATTTGAAAAAGCCTACGCATTTTTATTCCCAAGCATATTTGAAGGCTTTGGAATGCCTGTGGTAGAAGGACTAATGCTGGGAGCAAGGGTAGTTACTACAAAGTGTACAAGCATACCTGAGGTATCTAAAAATCTTGCATATTATGTGGATGACCCCTTTGATACAAAGCAATGGATAGACAAGTTATTAGAAATAAAGGATAAACCAAAGCAGGCTATAGATTTTCCAGAGTATGAAAAGTCTTATGTAGCAAAGCAGTATTTGGAAGTGTTTGAAAGTGTATTTAGATAAAAAAATTCCTATAATAGTATTAAATTACAATGATTACCAGACAGCCAAAAGCTTTCTTTTGCATTTTAAGAGAGAGCTTGCAGATATTTTAGAACTGGTATTTGTAGATAATCATTCTACAGATGGCTCTTATGAGAAACTTTATGAGGAGTTTTCGGCTCTTGGAAAATTCATTAGAAATAGTGAAAATATGGGATATGGCAAGGGTAATAATGTTGGACTCAGATTTGCATTAGAAAGCTTAAAAAGTAAAAGAGTAATTATAGCAAATCCAGATATTATTATTACAAAGGAAGCAATTTATAGTCTTTGCGAGGCTATGGATAAGGATACATCTGTAAAGCTTGCTGCACCTAAAATGTTAGATGAGGCAGGGCATGAACAGGTATCAGCGTGGAAACTGCAGGGTGTAATCAGAGATGGTTTATCCTCAATGATTATTACAAATAGAATTTTTAAGTTAGACAAAAAGCTTTATTCAAAGGAAGAATTGTCAAAGGACAGACTATATGTAGAGGCTATTAATGGCTCCTTTTTTATGGCAGATATGGAGGCGTTTGCCGGCATAGGCTTTTTTGATGAGGATACCTTTCTTTACTGTGAGGAAAATATTATAGGCTTCAGGATGAAGGAAAAGGGCTATAAGGAGCTTTTATTAAACAGCGTTTCATATATTCATGCCCATAACAAAACTATAGGAAAAATATACAGTAAAAAATCAAAACGCTATAAAATCCTACAGGAAAGCAGAAAAATCTACTATAGAAAATGTTTGAAAACAGGGAAATTTAAGCTTATAATCTTCAGTATAATGTCGGCTATTGGAGCCTTAGAACGAAAATTGATTGATAAATTGCCTATAAGGTAGTATTATTACACAGAAAGGGCTAAGAAACTATGATTAGAGATAACCAGAAATTTTTAAATAGATTACATTTAGTTTTAGATATGCTTTTAATAATGCTTTCTTATATAGAAGCATGGACATTAAAGTTCCGTTCACCATTTTTTTTCGGTACAGAAAGTTCTTTATCCTTTGAAGATTATATGGTGGCACTTATTTTTATTGTGCCTGGATATATATTGTTGTATATGGCATTCAGACTTTATACAGCAAAGCGTGTTATGGGACGAAGATATGAAATCGGTGAGCTTTTAAAGGCAAATGTATTAGGCGTACTGATTTTCCTTACAGTGCTGTTTATGTTTAAGCATATTGACTTTTCAAGAGAAATGATTTTTATTTTCTTTGTAGTCAACTGCATAAATGGTATTGCAATAAGAATGGTTTTAAGACTTTTCCTTAGAACTATTAGAAAAAGGGGCTATAATCAGAAGCATATTTTACTTATTGGATATTCAAGGGCAGCAGAAGGCTTTATAGACAGGGTAAAGGCAAACCCTGAATGGGGATATTTAATCAGAGGCATTTTAGATGATCATATAGAAAGAGGCACTATGTATAAGGGAGTAAAGGTTATTGGCAGAATTGACAACTTGTCAGTAATACTTCCAGAAAACAGATTAGATGAGATTGCTATTACCTTGGGTATTGGTGATTATCAAAAACTGGAGGAAATAGTAGCTGCCTGCGAAAAAAGTGGTGTTCACACCAAATTTATACCAGATTACAATGGCATTATTCCAACAAAGCCTTATACAGAGGATTTGTTAGGCTTGCCTGTAATAAATATCAGATATGTGCCACTTACCAATTCCTTCAATGCTTTTATAAAAAGACTTTTAGACATTGTAGTAACCCTCGTGGCTATTGTAGCTGTATCTCCGATTATGCTGATTGTAGCGATACTTATAAAAACAACCTCTAAAGGACCACTTATTTACAAGCAGGAAAGAGTTGGGCTTCATCAAAAGAAGTTTAATATGTATAAGTTCAGGTCTATGGTAGTGCAGGAGGCTAGTGAGGAAAAAAAGGAATGGACTACTAAAAATGACCCCAGAGTTACAAAGGTAGGCAGATTTATCAGAAAAACAAGTATAGATGAGCTTCCGCAGCTTTTCAATATTTTAAAGGGAGATATGAGTATTATCGGTCCCAGACCTGAAAGACCATATTTTGTTGAAAAGTTTAAAGAGGAAATACCAAGATATATGGTTAAGCATCAGGTTAGACCAGGGCTTACAGGCTGGGCGCAGGTCAATGGCTATCGAGGTGATACTTCCATTGAAAAGCGTATAGAATATGACTTATATTATATTGAAAACTGGACACTTGGATTCGATATAAAAATATTTTTTATGACATTTATTACTGGATTTGTCAATAAAAACGCATATTAAAGGTCAGGAAGGACATATTATGAGCAATAAGTTCGATGAGAATAAAAGTGTGTCAGACGATACTATAGAAATCAATGAAATATTATTGGACATTACTGAGGATAAAAAGACAAAAAACAAGAGAATACGAAGAAATGTTGAAAAGAGTATTTTACTTGTGATAGAGTTGTTTGTTATATTTGTATCAGCCTTTGCATTATTTTTACTGGTTACTCCTAATTCTAAGGCAATGCTGCTAAATTCCTGGATAGGAAGAACCTTTATAAAGCTTGTAGTAACAGATTCAGAATATAACAATATTCTTGACAAGGACTACAATAGAAATGATATGAATGCAAATGATGGTGTAGATACAGAGGTTTTAGATAAGTACACAAATATTGCGTTGTTTGGCCTAGACTCCAGATATGGAGAGCTGGAAAATGGTGTCAGAAGTGATACCATAATTGTTGTTAGTATTAATAATGAAACAAAAGAGGTTAAAATGTGTTCTGTGTATAGGGATAACTGGCTTAGAGTGGTGAAAAAGGATGGTACTGCCTTCTATGGAAAGGTCAACTCAGCCTATGCTTATGGAGGGCCGGAGGCAGCAGTTAAAACCTTAAACCAGAATTTTGATTTGAATATTACTGACTATGCCACAGTTAATTTTTATGGCATAGCAAGAATTATAGATATGCTAGGTGGTATTGATGTAAATATTACCAGTACAGAGATGTATTGGATTAATCAGTATCTTGGAGAAACCCGAATAGTTACAGGCATTAATTCAGAGCTTGTATATAATTACGGACAGGTACATTTGAATGGTATTCAGGCAACTGCCTTTTGTAGAATAAGATATACTACATTTACAGATCCTGAGGGAAATAAATATAACGATGACTTTGGAAGAACAGCAAGACAGAGATTTGTTATTAGTCAGTTAGTTGAAAGAGCTAAGACGGCAGGTGTATCAAAAGTATTAGACCTTGCTGATGAGGTGTTTAATGGTGGAGAGGAAATCATTAAAACAAGTATTCCATATGATGAATTGTTAGATATGATACCATTACTTATGGACTTTAGTATAACAGGTCAGGCAGGTTTCCCTTCAACTTACACTTGTCCGGACATGAGGTATACCAATAATGAAAGCTCTGTTGTTGCACAAGGCTTTGCCTATAATGTTACAAAAATGCACGAATTTTTGTTTGGAGATTATGGCTATACCCCATCAAAGGTGGTACAAGGGATAGATGAATCCTTAAAAGGTCTTACCCATGTAGAAGAAGTTACATTACCTGAGGATGCTACTGACCAACAAAAATAGCTTGTATACCCTGTGGTAAAGTAGAATATAATAATACACAGCCACAACTATAATATGAATTCGAGGATAGATATGAGTACAAAAAAAACAAATGATTTAGATGTTATTTCAAGCAGAAGAGTTAATGATGGTAAAAAAACCAAAACATCAAATAAAATATCGAGCGAGATGTATAGTGACGAATATGAGGATTATACAGTAGATATTGGAGATATTTACGAGGAAGAAAAAAATGAAAGAAAACAGCGTAAGCTTAAAAAGAAAAGAAAAAAGAGAAGAAAAATAGCATTATTAATAGGTGAATTTTTTGCTATCAGTATACTGATTTTCGTTTTGGTAATGCTTATTATGCCTAATTCCAAGGCATGGTTTTTAAGTACGCCTATCGGAAAATTCTTTATTAGTATAGTTGTTCCTGAAAGTGATATGGACAAGATTATTGATAAAAACTTCAACAGAAAAGATGTTCAGATTAATGAAGGCCTTGATACATCAGCTATGAAGGATTATTACAACATTGCATTGTTTGGGCTGGATTCAAGAAATGATGAGTTAAGTGGTGGTGTAAACAGTGATACAATTATTATTGTAAGCATAAATAAAAAGACCGGACATGTTAAAATGTGTTCTGTATATAGAGATACCTGGGTTAGAGTTGCAAAGAAGGATGGTAGCTGGGAATACAACAGAATTAATAGTGCATACTCCTATGGCACAGCACAGGAGGCTGTAAAAACGCTGAATGCCAACTTTGACCTTAACATATCCGACTATGTATCAATTAATTTTGCAGGCTTAGCAAATATTATAGATATGCTAGGCGGCATTGATATAAAGATTACGGAGGATGAAAGATATTACCTTAACCAGTATCTTGGAGAAACCAGAATTGTTACAGGAATAAATTCAGATTTGGTATACTCTTCTGGCTATGTACATTTAAACGGTATTCAGGCAGTTGCCTTTTGTAGAATTAGATATGTAACATTTACAGACGAAGATGGTACACAGTATAATAACGACTATGGCAGAACTGCAAGACAGCGTCGTGTTATTATGAAAATGGTTAATAAGGCAAAGAGTGCCGGACTTACTCAGGTTATGAATATGGCAAACGAGGTTTTAAATAGCAATATTTTATATACAAGTATGCCTTATGATGAGATTATTGATTTGATTCCAACCTTGCTTAATTTTACGATTACTGGCTCATCAGGATACCCATACACACTTGAAAGTGTTGCTAATTTATATCTTGCAGATGGTAATGTGCTTAAGTATCCTGTTATTATACAGGGACTTAGTTATAATAATTATAAGATGCACGAATTTTTATTTGATGATAAAAATTACAAGCCATCTACAACTGTAAAGCAAATTGAAAAGGCTCTGGAGAGCTTGTTAGGTTATGGTGAAAAAAGATTAGACGGCGACGAAAATATTAAGTTAGACTAAGAATAGTAGTGAATGAGAGAGGGATTGCATGGACGGAAATGTAAATTTTGTTTTTGCAGAGCCTGATGGTGGAAGCGCTGATGGAGATAAACATTGGATGTTTATGGAGAATGTCCGATTGGCACATGAGCGTCAGGAAATTGAAGATGCAAGAGAAAAATTAGAAAAAGACAAAAAAGAATTTGAAAGATTAAAGAAAGCCAAGGAAAGTGAGCTTTTGGTTAAGGAAAAACAGCTGCTTCGTCAAAAGGATTTATTTGATAAGCAATGGGGTGTAGTTGAAAAGGAGTTAAAGCGGATTGCATCAGATAAGGATAGGATTGCCCGTGAAAAGGCGTATATTGAAAGAGAAAAGCAGGCATTGCGCATTGAACAAAACAGAGGCTATGTGGTCAAAAATGGAGCATTCTTTGTAGGTGTCAATAGTGAAGCCTCTCTCAAACGGAGATATAGGGAGCTTATGAAGATATATCATCCGGATAGTGGAAACGGTGATGAGGCTACATTACTTTTTATTAATAAGGAATATGAAAATATAAAAAAGAATTTTGGCTAGATATTATCTCCATAATTTCTTCATTACAAAAACACATTTCCTACACATTTTAATTTTATTATGTAGTACATAAAATAAAGATGCTAGATAGGAGATGGATTTATTATGGATAATAATTTTAATTCTAATAATATGGGCTCGGCTAATATTAACCCAGGTACACCTGATATTGAAAATAATGGATATAATGGTCAGGTACAGAATACATCAGATAATGGTCAGGTGACAGATAATAGTCAGATGTTTAGCCAACAGGCAGGTGAGCCACAGATAAATGCCAAAGCACCAGAGGGTGTGGGTCAGCCTTATACTTTTTATCAGATTCAGCAGGGTGAAAAGGTAGACGAAAAGAAGAAAAAGGCAAAGAAAAAGAAGGTTAAAAAGCCAATGACCTTTGGCAGGGTATTTTCTGTAGGCTTAGCACTTATGCTGGTTACAGTTCTTATTAATACTGGTATTTTATATGGCGTTTTAGAATATACAGACTGGGGAAGGTCAGCAAATGATAACAGAAATGTAGTTGTTGGAACTACTCTTCAAAATGGAACAGCCGAAGTTACTGGTACAAGCACAGGCACAAGCAATGGAGAATATACAGTAGCTGATATTGCAAAAATGGTAAAGCCATCTGTAGTATCAATAACAAATACATCAATCGTTGACCAAAACTATAATCCTTTTTATGGTGGCTCAGGTCAGTATCAGGTAAAGGGTGCAGGCTCAGGTATTATTATTGGCATTAACGATAAAGAGCTTCTTATAGTTACAAATAATCATGTAGTTGAGGACTCTGTTAGCCTTTCAGTACAGTTTATCAATGATAAAACTATTGATACAGCATATGTAAAGGGAACAAATTCCACAAGTGATATAGCAGTCGTTGGTATTCCTATTGATGATTTAGATGATGACACACTTAATGCAATAAAGGTTGCAACATTAGGCAGCTCTGATGATTTATCAGAAGGCGATCAGGTGGTAGCTATTGGTAATGCCTTAGGATATGGCCAGTCAGTTACAGTTGGATATGTAAGTGCAAAAAACAGAACAATTACAATAAACAACAATGATATGGTAGTTATTCAGACAGATGCAGCTATTAATGGTGGTAACAGTGGTGGTGCACTTATTAATATGAAGGGCGAGGTTATTGGCATAAATGTAGCAAAGTCCAGCAGTTCAAGCTTATCTTCAACCTCTGTAGAAGGTATGGGCTATGCGATTCCTATATCAGATGCCACAGCTACAATTACAAAGCTTATGAATACAGAAAAGAAAGAGCAGTATTCAGAGGACGAAAGAGGCTACATTGGAATTACAGCAATTACTGTAGACTCTCAGACAGCAGCCTCTTACAATATTCCGGTAGGTGCATATGTAAGAAGCGTTACTGAAAATAGTCCAGCCGATAAAGCAGGTATTACAACAGGCAGTGTCATTGTTGCAGTAGACGACAATGAAGTAACAACAGCTAATGAACTAGTTGAGCAGCTTTCATATTACAAGGCTGGTGCAAAAGTTAAAATAAAAGTATATATTCCTTCTGGAAGAGAATATACAGAAAAAACTGTGGAAGTAAAATTAGTTGCAAAGGGTAGTGCAGAATAAAAATATAGCCGTTAAATTAGTTTAATAAAATATATAAAAGTAGGCTTACATTGGTGTAAGTCTACTTTTTGTGTATCAGAGGATTAGGTAATTGTCTAATATAACAATAACTACTGCGTTTTTTAAAATAAAAATGTAAAATATTGACAAAAAATCAAATGGTTGGTATTCTATAAGCAGATTTAATTTGTTAGAGTGTATGGGAAAGAGGTGAGAATAGAAATACATAGCAGATTATATTTAGTTACTAGACAAGGTTACAAAAGAAAGGACTACAACACCAAATAGCGGATATTAGGAGGTACAGATATGAATAAGAAAAAAATTACAATTATAAGTATTGTAGCAGTTATATTAATTGGAATATTAACATATGGACTTTTGGATTTATTCTTATACGAAAAGAACAATGATGAAATTGTGAAATTTGGCAATAAACTGAAAGTAAACATAGATGATGATTTTGCATTAGTTGATATATCTACAGGTGAGATTGTTGAAAATATACATGTAGTTTGTAATGGTGAAACAAAGCTAATGAAAGAGGGTGTTGTAAAAGAGGATCTTGAAAGAGGAAATATAAATATAAAATCCAGCACAATGTCAACCATAAATTATCAAGATTGTATGATTATGTTTTATGAGCGAGGTGAAAATTATGTTTTTCAAATGACTTATATGAATGACGATGTGAGTGATGAGGAGGTCACATCAGAAACAGGTAGTGATGTATTCTTTTTATATTTTGATAAAGATGATTTCAGTAAATTTATAATTAGAATAGGGGATTCAGAAAAAGAAAATGATAAATATGCGATTGTAAGAGCAAGTGATTCAAAAGAAGCAAAAGCAGTATTAGATAAATTTATTCGCAGATAAGAAAGGTTGCAGCCCTATAGAAATGATTGTTATAGGGCTGCAGCTTTATTATATAGATACTCAAGTAGGTGGTTCATCAGATGAAATAATTATCAATGGTGGTATTATAAATGCTACAAGTGGAAAAAGAGGCGATGGAGATTCAGAAGGTAATGCAATCGGTGCAGGTTGTTCTGGTAATAGACCAGAAAATGTAGCTCGTGCAAGTACATCACCTGTTAAAATAAATAGTGGAAATGTGACTATTAATGGACTGCTGGAAAATAAATTGGGCGGAGAGATTTTTATAGCAAATGGTGAGACCTTAAATGTAGCAGGAAACTCAAAAATTATAAATGATGGAGGAGCATGGGTAAATAATGGTACAATAGTGAATGATGGCGAAATTATTTGTAATCCTCATCAAATATCAGAGGTTGCTGCAAAGAAAGCAACTTGTGTAGCTGGAAATAGAAGGTATTATAAATGTGATGTTTGTGGTAAATCCTTTGAGGATGAGGACGGAAGTATAGCAGTAGAAATAAGTGATGTGATTATACCTGCAAATGCTGCACATAAGTATGAATGGGTAATTGATAAAGAGGCTACAGCTACAGAAAAAGGTAAAAAGCATGAAGAATGTGTAATATGCCATGATAAAAAGAACTATGTAGATATTGCTGTAATAGAAAATGACAAAACAAATACAGACAAAACAAATACAGACAATACAAATAATAGTAATGATACAAATAATAATAATAATAATAATACTGCACCTGAAACCTTTGACGGTACTGCAAATGTTGTATGGATTATGTTGATAACACTATGCAGCATATGTGTAGTGGCTGTGAAAATGTATGATAAGAAAAAGGATATATAAAATATTTATAGTATAGTTAATGAAATAGCTGATGGGAAAATTAGTAAAGAAGAACAACCCTAAGAATAAGGGTAGTTCTTCTTTATTTAATTGTCTTTACCATATGAAAAAAATAATGTATAATTCATACTGTTATTACTTTTTAAATGTGATAGAAAGCTGAGGATATAAATGTCAAACGAATATAACAACAATGATGATGAATATGAAAAGATATGTTACCTGTGTCGTAGACCTGAAAGTAAGACTGGAAAAATGATTACTATGATGGGTGGAATGCACATATGTCCTGATTGTATGCAAAGTACAATGAATACTCTTATGTCATCGGGTGTGATGGACGGAGATTTAAAGGATATGGAAAATATGATGAATAATATGAATATGTTTTCCGGGATGGGCTTTGCAGTTCCAAAGCAAAAGGAGGATACTGATAGCAATAAAAATATCAGTGAGGGTAATGAAAAAGGAGAAAAGGTAGAAGGACAGGTAGTGTCTGCTGATGATACACCAAACAATCAGGAGGGTGACGAAAAAACGGAAGAAATTCCTAAGAAAACTCCAAATATAAGCTTTATTAATTTAGGCGAGATGATGGGAGATTTTCCTAGAAGACAGAAGATTAAAAAGAAGTCTAACAGAAAGCCGGGTGAGCCACTTATTGATTTAAAGAAGGTGCCTGCACCACATAAAATTAAGGAACAGCTTGATGAATATGTAATTGGTCAGGACTATGCAAAGAAGGTAATGAGTGTAGCTGTTTACAATCATTACAAGAGAGTTGCCACAAATACAATGGATGAAATCGAAATAGAAAAGTCAAATATGCTTATGATTGGACCAACAGGCTGTGGTAAAACTTATCTGGTAAAGACCCTGGCAAAGCTTTTAGATGTGCCATTAGCCATAGCAGATGCAACATCACTTACAGAGGCTGGATACATAGGCGATGATATTGAAAGTGTACTGTCAAAGCTTCTTGCAGCCGCAGATAATGATGTTGAAAAGGCTGAAACAGGAATTGTATTTATTGATGAAATTGATAAGATTGCTAAAAAACAAAATACAAATAGCAGGGATGTTAGTGGAGAGGCTGTTCAGCAGGGCTTGTTAAAGCTGTTAGAGGGTAGTGAGGTAGAGGTACCTGTAGGCTCAAACAGCAAAAATGCTATGGTGCCGCTTACTACAATTAATACAAGAAATATTCTATTTATATGTGGCGGTGCATTTCCAAATCTAACAGAGATTATAAAGGAAAGACTTAATAAGCAGTCAGCCATTGGTTTTCAGGCTGACCTTAAGGACAAGTACGATGACAAGGATGTTTTAAAAGAGGTAACAGTTGATGATTTAAAGAACTTTGGAATGATTCCGGAATTTTTAGGCAGACTTCCAATTATGTTTACTCTTGACGGACTTTCAAGTGAAATGCTTCAAAAGGTACTAAAGGAGCCAAGAAATGCTATTCTTAAGCAGTATCAGAAGCTTTTGGAGCTAGATGAGGTTAAGCTGGAGTTTGATGATGAGGCTATTGCAGCTATAGCAGATGAGGCAGTTAAGAAGAAAACTGGTGCCAGAGCCCTTAGAGCCATTATTGAGAAATTTATGCTTGATATAATGTACGAAATACCTAAAGATGATAACATTGGTAAAGTAATTATTACCAGAGATTATATTGAGAATAATGGCTCGCCAAGGATAATAATGAGAGGTACAGAGGAAAGCGAGGCTTAGTTTAGTCTAACAAATAATAATAGTTAAGTAATATTTCCCCGCATTACTTCAAAGGAATCATATATATTTAATGCGCCGTATCCCCATTCTTCGTTGGGATACGGCACATTATTTTGCCTTGTAGCACCACGAATCATATAGCTTTTAATAGTACTGTTTTTTAGCTCCATATTATTTCCATTGACTATTCCCCAGGTTTGAAACAGAGCGGCGGCACCAGCAGTTAAAGCAGCGGCAAGGCTGCTGCCGGTACCAACTGTATATCCTCCTCCAACACGAGGTCCTGTAATATTAACACCAGGAGAGCAAATATCTGGCTTTATAGTGCCATTTTTGTTATATCCACGACTAGAGGCAAAGTAAATGCTGTTAGTAAAGGAATTATAGGTAGAAACACTTATTGATCCAAGTGATGAAGCTGGATTGGTTAAGGTAATATACGGACTAGAGCGTAAAAAGTAGGTATCCTCATATAAAAGCAGGGATATTGGGAGCCATGAATTAAAGGTTCCGGCTATGTTGTATTCTCCATAAACATTAATTTGCCACAAGCCAGCAGTAGGATTTATAAAACGGAGAAGTATAAGCTCTGAGCCGGAAAATGGTTCAACAAGCTTGTATTCTACTTGCAAAACTGTTTGCTCAAATAGGAAGGTATAATTTTCACTGGCATTTAATCTAGGGGGAATTCTATTTAAAACCTCACCGGTAGGAGAGATAACAGAAATTGAAAAAACCTGAGGGTTGTCACCCCATATTTCCATATATACCCCCTTTTGCCGGCTATCAATTCTTAGTTCAATAGTATCTGAAATAGTATTATTTATTATATTTCCTTGAAAATGCAGCCGCTTATTTCCTTCATTTCCCATAGACACACATACAGCACAGTTAGTGTCCTCAGTAATCCTGTTTAATAAAAAGGACAGGTTGCTGGTACCATTATGTTCCCCCCGGCTGCTACCTAAGCCAATTATTATAGACATAGGCATATTAAGGGAGAGCTGTTTTCCTATAAGATAGCTTATGGCAAACATTATGTCGTTTTCCTGATAGCAAATTGAATCGTCCTTTACAAAATAATAATTTCTTAAATACTGCTTTGCGGGCTTTAGCTTTACTACTACGAGCCTTGCTTCAGGAGCAGCACCAATAAAGCTTTCAGCAATATTTTCACTGCCACAGGCAACTCCGGCCAGGAAGGTCCCGTGACCGTTTTCATCTGTAACAGGAACTAATTCTCTAGGATTATCCATACCCAGCGCAGCATTAATTAAAGAATTGGTGTATTCAGTTCCATAATTTTGCCCAATGGGAGGAGTACCGTTATTATTAGTCTGGTCCCATATGCTTTCAATTTTACTGTTTCCAAAGCTGTCTATAAATGCTTCATGGGTGTAGTCAATACCTGTATCAACTATGCCAATAAGGGTACCCTGCCCTTTTAAATTTAAAAAGGGCTGATTTTGTAATCTTAAAATACCGGAGGCTTCTAAGGGGGCAGTGCTTTCTACAGTATACAGACTGGGAATAGAGGCATAGGGATATTTATTTATTGACAGGGGTAATACTTTTTCTAAGGGGGCATAAACGCAGTTATGATTAAGAGCTAAGGGAACACTGCATATATTTTCAATGCTGTAAATACTTTCTGGAAAAGGGGAGAGGTGTCTGATAATAAAATCAGCGTAATCCTCAGAAATGGCTTGTTCTTTACATAAACTCATATATCCTCCATAAAATAAGGCTTTCATATGTACAGTTTATGCAGGGAGAGAGGGTGATATGAAAAATGTACACATTTTTTTCACATTTTACATATTGACATTAAAGTTGGCTTTAATGTTACTATAGGGGTAGGTTAACATTAAAGCTGGCTTTAATGTTATTATAAGAATAAGTTAGCATTAAAGCTGGCTTTAATGTTACTACGAGAATGTAAAGGAGATTGTTATGTTTTTAGAAAAGATTAATTCCCCAGAAGATGTAAAGAAGTTGTCTATTGATCAGTTATATGTGTTAAGTGATGAAGCAAGAAAAGCATTGCTTACAAAGCTTAGTGAGCATGGTGGGCATATTGGACCAAATTTAGGACTTGTTGAGGTTACAGTTGCCTTACATTATGTATTTAATTCCCCGGTTGATAAGATAGTATATGATGTTTCACATCAAAGCTATGTGCATAAAATGCTTACAGGCAGAAAAGACGCATTTATGGATTCCTCAAAATATGATGATGTATCTGGATATTCAAATCCAAGTGAAAGTGCTCATGACCATTTTAATATTGGACATACCTCTACTTCAGTAAGCCTTGCCTGTGGACTTGCAAAGGCAAGAGATTTAAAGGACGAAAAGTATAATGTTATTGCACTTATAGGAGATGGCTCTCTTAGTGGTGGCGAGGCATTAGAGGGACTTAATAATGTAGTAGAGCAGGGTACTAATATGATAGTTATTGTAAATGATAATGAAATGTCTATTGCAGAAAACCATGGTGGAATGTACGGAAATTTACGAAAGCTAAGAGAAAACAATGGTGAAGGCGAATGTAATATATTTAAGGCAATAGGCTTTGATTATTATTATGTAGGAGATGGACATAATCTTAATAAGCTTATTGAGGTTTTTGAAAAGGTTAAGGATACCAATGACCCTGTACTTGTTCATATACATACAATAAAGGGAAAGGGCTTAAGCTTCGCAGAGGAAAATAAGGAAGCATGGCATTGGGGTATGCCTTTTAATTTATCTACAGGTAAGTCAAAATATCATGGTGAAGGAGAGGAGTATTCTTCATTAACAGCCGATTATCTTCTAAAGAAAATGAAGGAGGATAAAGAAGTGATTGCAATTACATCAGGCACACCAACAGTATTTGGCTTTACAAAGGAGAAAAGACTAGAGGCAGGCCGTCAGTTTGTTGATGTAGGTATTGCTGAGGAACACGCAGTTGCATTAGCCTCAGGAATTGCCAGAAATGGTGGAAAGCCAGTATATGGCGTGTATGGAACATTTATCCAAAGAACCTATGACCAGTTATCACAGGATTTATGTATAAACAATAACCCAGCACTTATATTAGTGTTTGCAGCGTCAGTATATGGAATGAATGATGTTACACATTTAGGCTTATATGATATTGCGATGATGAGTAATATTCCAAATCTTGTATATCTTGCACCAACAACCAAAGAGGAATATTTTGCTATGGTAGAGTGGGGTATTAATCAAAAAGAACACCCTGTAGCTATTAGAGTTCCTTCATTGGGAGTTATTTCAAGTGGCAAGGCAGATAATACTGATTATTCAGCTATTAATAAATATCAGGTAGTAAAGAAAGGCAGTCAGGCAGCTATTATTGCTGTAGGAGATTTCTTTAAACTTGGTGAGGATGTTGTTAAGGAGCTTGAAAATAAAGGAATAGCTCCAACACTTATTAATCCTAAGTTTATTTCTGGACTTGATGAACAGGTATTAGAGGAATTAAAGGATAATCATAAATTAGTGATTACTCTTGAGGACGGCATTTTAGAGGGTGGCTATGGCCAAAAAATAGCAAGCTATTATGGACCTTCTAAGGTAATGGTTAAAAACTATGGTATTAAAAAGAGCTTTCCAGACAGATACAATCCTGAAGAATTACTTAAGGAAAATGGTATTTCAGTAGAACAGATTGTAAAGGATATAGAGGAGCTTACAAAATAGCTTAGAGTAATAATCTGAAATAGAAAGAAGAGGATAAAAACGATGTATATAGCTTTAATTTTATTAATGCTTGTACTAGGTACAGGGATTGGAATTTATGGATATTTTTTTGTAAGAAGAATATTTAATGTTTTTAAATTACCAGAAAATAAAGGTGTAAGGATTGTAAATATTGTCCTTGCTGTAGTAATCGGATTTTTGTGCATAAACATATTTTCCTTTAGTGCCATTATTGTTTTACATGTTATAGTAATATCCTTAATAGTTGATTTAATTAATTTCATTATAAAGAAAATTTTAAAAGAAAAATATGATACATCAAAGGCTATAAAATGGGTTAAAACCATAGTAGGTATTCAGCTTGTACCTATTGTGGCTACCTGTGCCATAATGATATATGGATATTATAATATGAATCATGTTGTTGAAACAGATTACAATTTAACAACTGAAAAGAGTATTTCCATGGAAGAGGACGGTCAGTACAAAATTGTCCTTATAGCAGATTTGCATTATGGTGTATCTATTGATGATGAAGAATTAATGAGGGTATGTAAGGAAATAAGTGACAAAAATCCGGATATTGTTGCTCTTTGTGGTGATATAGTAGATGAAAATACTTCAAAGGAACAGATGCAGTTTGCCTTTAAAGCACTTTCTACAATTAACAGTAAATATGGCACCTTCTTTGTCTATGGAAATCATGACAGACAGCTTTACAGCAACAATAAGGTATATACAGAGGAAGAACTGGCACAGTATATTGAAAGCTGCAAAATTACGATTTTGCAGGACCAGGTATATTCAGTAAATGATGAGTTTACAATTATAGGCAGAGAGGACAAATCTTATAGCAGTAGCAAAAATGTACCTGAAAGAAAAAGCCTGTCAGCACTTATGGAAGGAGTCAATAAAGACAGCTTTGTGCTGGTAATGGATCATCAGCCAAAGGAATATGCTGATAATGAAAAAAATGGAACAGATTTGTTAGTTTCAGGTCATACTCATGGTGGACAAATCTGGCCGGCTAATGTATTATTTAATATAGCAAAGTTTGATGATGCTGTGTATGGTGAAACAGTAGGAGCTGATGGGAAATTCAAAGCATTTGTTACCTCTGGTATAGCAGGATGGGGCTATCCTGTTAAAACAGCAGCACCAGCGGAGTATGTCATTATCAATATAAGCAAAAAATAAACAATACTTTTGGTTAGAATTGTATACAGAAAGAGCGAGGAGAAAAAATGGAAAAAAGAGTTGAGCTTTTAATTAGTAACATTGGAAATATTATTGTTGGAAAAAGTGGAACTATAAAAAATATAGTTGCTGCACTTCTATGCAATGGACATGTATTAATAGAGGATGTACCAGGTGTAGGAAAAACAAGGCTGGTGTCTGCACTTGCAGCCTCTTTGAATGGAAAATTTAACAGAATACAGCTTACACCTGATATTATGCCTTCTGATATTGTAGGATATAGTATTCCGGACAGACAAACAGGGGAGCTGGTATATCACGAAGGTGTGGCAGTCTGTAATTTCCTTTTGGCTGATGAAATAAACAGAGCCTCTTCAAAATCCCAATCAGCATTACTAGAGGTAATGGAAGAGCATCAGATTACATTAGACGGAAAAACCATACCATTGCCAGATGTCTTTATGGTATTAGCTACCCAGAATCATATTGAAACCTATGGAACTTATCATCTTCCAGAGGCACAAATGGATAGATTTATAATGAGAGTATCTATGGGCTATCCTACAAGAGTAGAGGAAAAACAAATATTAGAATATCAAAGCAGACCTGTAAGTGGCTTAAATAGTGTGCTTTCAACAGAGGATATTGTAGAGCTGCAAAAGCAGGTTGAAAAGGTTATGGTTACAGATGTTCTTAAGGATTACATTGTAAATATAGCCGAGTATACGAGAAATAATCCAAACATTTCCTTAGGCATAAGCCCTAGAGGAAGCATTTCACTATATAAAGTAAGTAAGGCTATGGCATTTATGGACGGCAGAAGCTATGTTATACCAGACGATATTAAAGGCGTAGCAAAATGCGTTTTAGCACATAGAATTGTGCTGTCTGCAAATGGACGAGCCAACTATAGAGATGAGTTTGAAGTAATAGATGATGTTTTAAATAAAGTGAAGGTGCCGGTATCAAATGAATATTAAGATATATCCAAAAGCATTATTTGGTTATTGTGGAATAATAATTCTTTTTAGATTAATTAGTATTTATGTAGATGCAAACTTGGGAATGGCAATGTTTGCATCTGTTTGTGCTGTTATTCTTATCGCTATAGTTTTGCTTTTTATAAGCAATAGATGTATATCGGTTTATGATAATAATACCGACTTAAAAATAGCTAAAAATGAATGTTTTACATATAAGCTGAAAATAATGTCAAAGCTGCCAATAGCATTTGCCTTTGTGGAAATAAAGCTAAAAAAGCAGGAGTTTTTAAAGTATGATAGTGAAGAATTAACTGTTGGTATGGTAGACAGTTTTAGTCCGCTGTGTATAGACACAAAATATAAGGCAGCAGTATATGGTATTGACTTTGTAGGCATTGAATATATACGCATAAGAGATTTTATGGGTATATTGTCAATTAAGAAAAAAATACCAGAGCATTTTATAAGTGTAAAAACTTTGCCAAAATATACAGAAAACAATTACAACTCGAATACTATGTTTTTTTCGACCTATATAGCTGATTTTGATGATAGTGAGGAAACCAGTGGCGGGCTGCCTACCTCGTCAGGCTTTCCGGGCTATGAACATAGGGAGTATGTAATGGGAGATTCCCTAAAGAGAGTTAATTATAAGCTGTCTGCCAAAAAAGACAAGCTTATGATCAGGCTGGACGAGCCTTCTACTATGGTAAGAATGGCTGTAGTTTTAGATGATACTACCTCTAGTGACAGATACAATGATGAAATTGCTATTGAGGGAATGATGTCTTATGTAGGCTGTCTTGTCAAAAATAAAGTAACTACAGATGTATATTACAATTTAGATGGTAAGCGAAAGAAAATGACCATATCTGATGACAGGGATTTAATGACTTTTATATCAGAGATTACACAGGCTTCCTTTTACTTTAAAGGGGAGAGTAAGATGGAAAATGTAAAATTAGAGAAGGTCAATAACTTATCGTCAGTTGTGGTATTTTCAGCCTTAGGCCATATTGTAAAGCTTGCTTCAAATATTGGAATACCATATAGAATTGTTACTCCTAACAGACACAAAAAAGGTCAGGAGGTATGGTATTTAGATAAAAATCTGAATATTATAATGGGAGGTGTGGCTAATGGAAAAAATTAAAAATCTGTTTGGTGATAACCTTCCGGCATTTTTATATGGAATTATTATAACTATTGTTACTTTAATATTATATATACCTAATAATTATATAGTAATATTAATAGCCACAGCAGCAGTAGGTATTTTATATATTGTTCTTAACAGAGTTAATGAAAAGGCAAAAAAAGCGTTATGTGTTTCACTTTATTTGGTGGCATTTTTAATAGTGTTTTTTAGCTTCAGGCTAAATATAGCCGGAACTGGTTTTTATATGTGGCTTCTTACTGGCTATGAATATAATGCTCTGTTTATACCTTATATTGCCCTGTTGTTTGTAACCTGTATATTATTTTTCGGGGTATCCTCATATTATTTCACAACCTTTTATTTTAGAGGCTATATAATGATATTTATGCTGATGATACCTATTGCCTTGTATTACAAGACTATTGAAGCAGTACCGGTAGTATATATTATGGCGATAGTTGCAAGTATTATTTACCTGTACATTGTACAGCAGCAAAAAAGAAATCTTAAGGGTAAAAAGATACTTATTACTTCTGCCTTTAGAAAATTTCTTCTGTCAATATTAATAGCAATAATAGTAATTGTAGCAGTTGTCCCTAAATCAGATACTGCTCCGAAAAGGGAAACCTTTGACGAAATAATAGCAATGAATCCCTTCTCCAACAAGAATATTAATGCTATTGCATCATTATCTGAAAAGTCGGCAGCAGCCACCTATGGATACTTAAATCAATCAAAGGTTTTATATACCTTAAATGCTTATGAGCCTTTATATCTTAAAAGAAGCTCCTATGAAAGCTTTAAGGGCGAATATTTTGAAAATGAGAATGTTGCAGAATATTCTGATTGGAGAGATACTGTTACCGACCATAATATGCGTTCCTTCTATGAAAATATGATGGCATTATATGACAAGTACCCAGATGTATTTGAGCTGTATAATATTACATCAGAGGATATTCCAAATGTAACAGAGGAGAGTATGACAGCAGTTATTACTCCTAAAAACTTTAATGCCAACTATTTTATTACGCCAGTTAGAACTTTTGATTTAAAGACAAATGATTCATATAGAAAGGTATTAAAAAATAACAAAGGGGCAATATATTATGAGAGAAGAAAAGATGTAGGCCTGACAAGCTATACTATTGAATATTACAGAGATATAGCAAGAGAAAATGAAGAAATCCTTAATTTTGCAAGGAAGTTTACAATTTATCAGTATTATTCATTTATTAATGAGCTAGAAAGCAAAGAGATAGAAGGTGCTGGAGAGTATACCCAGTGGCTTAATGACATTTTAACAGAAATAGCAGCTGCTTTTAGATACAACAGAGCTAATGCAGACTATTCCGAAAGAATAAAGGAGCTGGCAGAGAACATTACAAAGGACTATGATACTGACTATGAAAAAGCGCAGGCAATAGAAAGATATTTCAGGGATAACGATTATGTATATAATATTTCCTATGAACCAGACGAGCCGGGAATCGAATATTTTATATTTAATTCAAAGGAGGGCGGCTGCAGGGAATATGCTACAGCTATGACACTCATGGCACAGTCTGTAGGAATTTGTGCCAGATATACAGAAGGTTTTATGGCAACAAAAAAATATGATGACGGAACCTATTATATTACAGCAGGTAATTCCCATGCTTATGTGGAGGTTTATATACCTGGCTATGGGTTTACGGTGTTTGAGCCTACGGTTGCCAGCACAGAGAGTGATATAGCAGGAACAATTTCTGATACTATATCAAGGTTTACAGGCGTAATTGAAATGACAAAGGATAATGTTATCTATTTTGTGATTATAGGCATAGCAGCAGTTATTATTATTTTGGTATTTAAGCTTCTGCTAATAGATATAATCAGGAATAAAATAATGGTTGCTAAATGTAAGAAAAGCAGGCAATCAGCATTTTTAGCCTATAGATATATCCAGAAAATGATTTTACCTTATACAGAAAAGAATGTTGAAGCCATGACACCAATTCAGATCAGAGATTTTTATAAGAAAAATTTTGATATTGATATTTCAGAGCTGACGGAGTCGGTGGAAAAAAGAGCGTATGGAGGAATGGAGTGTGGAATTTCTAAACAGTTTATTAATAAACTGCCGGAATTTAAGAAAATAATTAGGGAAAAAATGAAAAATTCTAAAAAAACCAAATAAAAAACAGAAAATTTTTAACTGTATGTTTTTTATAAATATAAAAACAAAAGCGGCTTTCTGAATATGAGGAGTTTCCTCTAATTAAAGAAAGCAGCTTTTGCTTTTGGGGTGACGAAGTTATAGATATTTCATTGAGCTTGATTTTTTTCAAAATCATCAAATATGAAATCAAGTACAGGAGCTAATCCAATGAACTCACAGCCATAATACATATTTTTTTCCAGATGTTCTGTTCGTACTATCTGGACTACTGTATACAAGCTTGATTCCTTATTGCCAAGATTTATTTTGGCATTGAAATAGTAGCCTACTGGTAAGAGTGCCTCGGATTCAAAGCCAATACCGTTTCTTGAAATATTTACTACATGAATAGGAGCATCAATGTTTCCTATTAACACATTGTCCTGTTTGAAAAGATTAGATATATTTAAGGTCATATCTACATCTAAGCGCTTGCTTCTTCTTTTATCTACCATACCAATCTCCTTATGTATCAGGTATTACCCATTTAAAATAAAATCTCTTAAGCTTATTATACAAAATAAAAGTTGGATAATCAAGAAAATACTTTTGATTTTTAGTGTTGAAAAAGACAAATGCAGGATATATACTTAAGAAAAGTGGTAACTTATTAAAAATAAAGTAAATATATAAATAATAGAAAGAATATATACATGACAGGAAATATTGAAAATAAAAAAAGGTTAGCTGGTATAGAAAAGCGAGATATTACAATAGATATTGTTAAAGGCATTGGAATTATCATGATGGTATTAGGCCATAGTGGCTTTGGGTATTCATCATATTTTACCACCTTTCATATGGCACTGTTTTTTATTGTTAGTGGCTGCTTATATAATAATGAAACTTCAGGAAGCATAGGAAGTGTTAAAAGCTATATTCTAAAAAAGCTAAAAACCCTGTGGCTTCCATATGCTGCTGCAAACAGCATTTTTATTTTGTTAAATAACATTTTTATAGGTATAAATGTTTATACCACTAATCCTCTTATTGAAAGTATAGGTGGTCTGAATATAGGAGTGGCTTCAGACAAAATGGGGATATTAGATATGTTTATAGGGATAGTTAAAAGCTTCTTTTTTGGAGGAGGTACTATAATAGGAGGAGCGTTATGGTTTCTAAGAGCATTATTTGCAGGGCTGGTTATGACCTGTGTAATAGAATTTGTACTAAGAAAAATATTTAAAGGCTTAAAGGATGCTTCTAAAATTGTTTTTTGTATACAGGTGGCTTTGGGAATTATTTTTCTGGTGACAGGCTATGTATTTACAAAAAACAGTATTTCAGTCTGGAAGCTTCCACAGTTTTTAACAGCATATTTCTTTATAATGTTAGGAAGAGTTATAAGAAAAACTAATATTTTGTGGAAAATAAATAGGTTTAAGGAGGAAAGGGGGGGAAAAGCCAGAGCCTTTATGTATGTAACTGTTATTGCAGTATTAGCCGTTATATTGTTTGGTTTGGAAAAGGTAGTTAAGGTTAATTTAGTAGACAATTTTTATACCGGCTTAGCAGGAATGGTGACAGTGTCCGTTACGGGCTTTTTCTTTACTTATTTTGTGGCAGCTTTGTTAAAAAACACATTTTTAGCTAAAGGACTGGTCAAATGTGGTCAGAATACTCTGGCAATTATGATTTTACATTATTTGTGCTTCAAGGCAGTAACCTTAGCACAGGTTGTAATTTATCATTATGAAAATTACAAAATAGCTGCATTCCCAATACTGGAAAATAGTGGCTTATGGTGGCTGGCTTATGCTGTTTGTGGCATAATTATTCCTATTCTATTAAATGACATAAGAAAATATTTGATTTTGCACTATCATTGAGTTATAATTACCTCGCATAATGTCTTATTATGCCAATAAGAAAGAAAAAGGATAGGTGGCAGACGATGGAAAAGTTAGAGTTACTCTATGAAGGAAAAGCAAAGAAAGTATTTAAGACAGCAGATCCAGATGTACTTATAGTAGATTATAAGGATGATGCAACAGCTTTTAATGGTGAAAAGAAGGGTACCATTGTTGGTAAAGGTGCAATCAATAACAGAATGACAAACCATGTATTCAAACTTCTTGAAAAAGAGGGTGTTCCTACACATTTAATCGAAGAATTAAGTGACAGGGAAACAGCAGTTAAGAAGGTTGAAATCGTACCATTAGAGGTTATTGTCAGAAATGTAGCAGCTGGTAGCTTTTCTAAAAAATTAGGTATTGAAGAAGGCAGAAAATTACTTGCTCCAACACTGGAATTCAGCTACAAGGATGATGCTCTTGGAGATCCAATGATTAATGATTATTTTGCAATAGCCATTGGTGCTGCAACTCGTGAAGAAATAGATAAAATTACAAAATATGCTTTCAAGGTAAATGAAGTATTAAAGGCATATTTCTTAAATGCCGGTATGGAATTAATAGACTTTAAGATTGAATTCGGCCGTTACAAGGGGGATATTATCCTTGCTGATGAAATTTCACCAGATACTTGCAGATTATGGGATGTTAATACCCATGAAAAGCTTGACAAGGATCGTTTCAGACGCGACCTTGGTAATGTTGAAGAAGCTTACAATGAAGTATTTAAGCGTCTTGGTTTAGCATAGGCTTTTATATTGGAGATGTGTTTATAAAGAAATGCTTATGATAATGTGAGGAAAGTAGTGTTTCATACAAATTCGGCAGTAATCTGTCAGAATGGAGATTTATTATATGGAAAACTATCGTATAAGCAGTGAGGAAATAGACGATTCTATCCATGAAGAATGTGGCGTTTTTGGCATATATGACTTGGATGGCAACGATATAGCATCTACAATTTACTATGGCTTGTTTGCACTGCAGCATAGAGGTCAGGAAAGTTGTGGTATTGCAGTAAGTGATACAGCAGGTCCAAAAGGCCAGGTAAAGCTTACGAAGGGTATGGGTCTTGTAAATGAAGTGTTTACACATGATGAGCTTATGAGCTTGAAGGGAAATATTGGCGTAGGACATACCAGATATTCTACAGCAGGTAGCAGTACCAGAGAAAATGCCCAGCCTTTAGTACTAAATTATGTAAAAGGTATATTAGGTCTGGCACATAATGGTAATCTAATTAATGCGCTAGAGCTTAGAAAAGAGTTAGAATATACAGGCGCTATTTTCCAGACAACTATAGACTCAGAGGTGATTGCATATCATATTGCAAGAGAAAGAGTAAAGACCAGTAGTGTTGAAGAGGCTGTAAAAAATGCTATGAAAAAGATTTTAGGTGCATATTCTTTGATTGTTATGAGCCCTAGAAAGCTGATAGGTGCAAGGGATCCTTTTGGATTCAAGCCGCTTTGTATAGGAAAGCGTGACAATGCTTATATTTTAGCATCTGAAACCTGTGCATTAGACACAGTTGGAGCTACATTTGTAAGAGATGTAGAGCCAGGCGAAATAGTTACTATTACTGAAAAAGGTATACAATCCGACAAATCCTTGTGCTTATCAAGACATAAGGAGGCAAGATGTGTATTTGAATATATTTATTTTGCAAGACCTGATAGTATTATTGACGGTGTAAGTGTATATCATTCAAGAATTATGGCTGGAAAGTATCTGGCTATTGATAGTCCTGTAGAGGCAGACATTGTTGTTGGCGTTCCAGAATCAGGAAATGCAGCAGCACTTGGATATTCCTTACAGTCCGGTATTCCTTATGGCACTGCATTTGTGAAAAATAGTTATGTGGGCAGAACATTTATTAAGCCAAAACAGAGTAACAGAGAATCAAGTGTTCAGGTAAAGCTCAATGTTCTTAAAGAAGCAGTTAAGGGCAAAAGGGTAATTATGATTGATGATTCGATTGTAAGAGGTACTACCAGTGACCGAATTGTAAAGATGCTTAGAGATGCAGGTGCAACAGAGGTTCATGTCAGAGTATCTTCGCCACCATTTTTATATGAATGTTACTTTGGCACAGATGTTCCATCAAGAGAACAATTAATTGCATACAATAGAACAGTAGATGAAATCAGGGATATTATTGGCGCAGACACATTGGGATACTTAAGACTGGAAAGACTTTCAGAAATGGTAAATGGTCTTCCAATTTGTACAGGCTGTTTTAATGGTAAGTATCCATTAGAACCTCCAAAGGAGGATATTCGTGGTTCCTACGAAAAGTAATTTGAAAGAGGTATTTTTATGTACGACAAATATGTAAGCCCATTATCAGAAAGATATGCAAGCAAAGAAATGCAGTACATTTTTTCTCCGGATATGAAGTTTAGGACCTGGAGAAAATTATGGATTGCTCTTGCAGAAACAGAAAAAGAATTAGGTTTAAATATTACTGATGAACAGATAAATGAATTAAAAGAGCATGCTGACGATATTAATTATGATGTAGCAAAGGAAAGAGAAAAGCTTGTCCGTCATGATGTTATGTCGCATGTATATGCTTATGGTGTACAGTGTCCAAAGGCAAAGGGAATAATCCACTTAGGCGCAACTTCCTGCTATGTTGGTGATAATACAGATGTTATTGTAATGACAGAGGCATTAAAGCTTGTAAAGAAAAAGCTTGTAAATGTTATTGCAGAGCTTGCAAAATTTGCTGATACTTACAAGGACCAGCCAACACTTGCATTTACCCACTTCCAGCCAGCTCAGCCAACAACTGTTGGAAAAAGAGCAACCTTATGGATGATGGAATTAAAGTTAGATTTAGATGATTTGGATTATATCATTGACAGTATGATGCTTTTAGGCTCTAAGGGTACAACTGGTACTCAGGCAAGCTTCCTTGAATTATTTGAGGGAGATCAGGAAAAGGTTAGAGCAGTAGATAGAAAAATAGCAGAAAAAATGGGCTTTAAGAAATGCTTCCCAGTATCTGGACAGACATATTCAAGAAAGCTTGATACAAGAGTTGCTAATGTATTAGCAGGCATTGCTGCTAGTGCACACAAATTCTCAAATGATATTAGATTATTACAGCACTTAAAAGAGGTTGAAGAACCATTTGAGAAAAATCAGATTGGCTCATCAGCAATGGCATATAAGAGAAATCCAATGAGAAGTGAAAGAATAGCATCTCTTTCAAGATATGTTATGATTGATGCTTTAAATCCTGCTATAACTTCTGCTACACAGTGGTTTGAAAGAACACTTGATGATTCAGCAAATAAAAGACTTAGTATTCCAGAAGCATTTTTAGCAATAGACGGAATATTAGATTTATACTTAAATGTTGTTGACGGTCTTGTTGTATATCCAAAGGTTATTGAAAAAAGACTTATGTCTGAATTACCATTTATGGCAACAGAGAATATTATGATGGATGCTGTAAAGGCTGGTGGTGACAGACAGGAATTACACGAAAAGATTAGACAGTTATCAATGGAAGCTGGAAAGAATGTTAAGGAAAAGGGACTTGACAACAACTTATTAGAGCTTATCGCAAATGATGAATCATTTAATATGTCTTTAGAGGATTTAAAGGCTTGCATGAATCCTTCAAAATATGTTGGACGCTCAGTAGAGCAGGTTAAGGAATTCCTTGAGGAAGTAATTAATCCTATTTTAGAGGAAAATAAAGAAATTTTGGGTATGAAGGCTGAGATTAATGTGTAGGAGGATATGCCTACAACATATCAGGTTTTAGCAAAAAACCTACAACTAACAAGACTGCCAGCTTTTAGGAAGATGAAGGTTCAAACTTTCTAGTTTTTCTATACACCTTCCTAAAGGCTGGCAGTTTTGTTAGTTGTACATATTGACAAATTTGTTCATTAAAAAGCTAGAGGAATACTAGAATAACTAAGAAGAATTAGGAAAAATCAAGAAAATAATAAAAATATTTGCTAAATATGATAAGATGTTATATAATGAAATTTGATATGTATTTTTGTGCCAAAAATTAGGAGCTTGCATAAAACTGATTTTTGAAAAATACAAAAAAGTATATGAGCATAAATGCAAAGGATGGAAAATATGAGTAATAATGCAGAACAAAATTACACACTTCTTGAAACTTGGAGAGGATACGCTTACGGCGCAGCAAAGAGCCAGGCAGAATATGATAAATTCTGGGCAGGCTACTTTACATTAGAACAGGGTATTTATGAAAAAATACTTGCTAATCCAGATGAAGTTGTTACAGGTACAGTTAAGGAATTAGCTGAAAAGTTCGATGTAGATTTATATATTATGGTAGGATTTTTAGATGGAATTAATGACAGCTTGAAAAATCCAAACCCAATAGAAGAGATGACAGAGGATACAGTTGTAAACTTAGGCTATGATGTAGAGCTTTTATATAAGAATATGGTAGAGGCTAAGGCTGAATGGCTTTATACATTAGATGCTTGGAATACACTTATTCCAGACGAGGAAAGAAGAAAAGAATTATACAAAGAGCAGAAATCTTCTCATACAGTAGTAAAGGATAAGAAAATTGGAAGAAATGATCCATGTCCTTGCGGTAGTGGAAAGAAGTATAAATTCTGTTGTGGAAGATAGATTTAATATATTTCTAAGAAAATATAAGAATATTTACATATAAAGGAATAAATATTCTTATATATAATATTAAATATTATAAAAGACTATGTCCCCTTTTGTAGATAGGAGATATTATGGATAAGAAATTATTATTTGTATATAATGCGAAATCAGGCAAAGCGAAGATAAGAGCGAAACTTGCAGATATTATTGATACATTTATTAAGGCTGGATATAGAGTTGAAACATATCAGACACAGTGTCCTCAGGATGCGTCTAACAAGATTGCAAATGACGGAGAGGAATTTGATATGCTGGTATGCAGCGGCGGAGATGGCACTCTTAACGAGGTAGTAACAGGTGTTATGAAACTTGACCATAAGCCTGTTATTGGTTATATTCCTTCTGGCTCAACCAATGACTTTGGAAAAAGCATTGGTCTGTGTAAAGATATGGTTATGTCAGCAAATGTTGCTGTAAATGGTCAGATAACCAGTGTGGATATTGGTCAGTTTAATGATGATAAAAATTTTGTATATATAGCTGCATTCGGCATATTTACCGAGGTTTCGTATCAGACATCACAAAATATGAAAAATGTATTAGGTCATCAGGCTTATATTATAGAGGGTATTAAAAGTCTGCCTTCTGTAAAGGCATATAAGATGAAGGTTGAGTACGAGAACGGTGTCTTTGAGGATGAATTTATATATGGTATGATTTCAAATTCAGAGTCGGCTGGAGGATTTAAGGGTATATCTGGAAAAGATGTAATCCTTGATGATGGATTGTATGAGGGAACATTTATTAGAAAACCAAAATCTCCACTTGAGCTGACATCGATTATTAATTGTCTATTAGCAGGAAATAATAAATGTGATGGAATTTATAGTTTTAAAACATCAAAAGTAAAAATAACAAGTGCAGAGCCTGTTTCATGGACTATTGACGGAGAATTTGGCGGAGAACATACAGAAGTCAACATTATTAATCATAAAAATGCTATTAATATAATGACAAATATACATAATAAAAAAGTTAAGGTATAATTTGAACGCTAATTAGAAACAATAAAGATGTAATATGCTAGGCGTTTACAGTCTAAAACATAGAGATTTGTAATTATATTGATGCTATGTGGTATTATAATACACTTTGATATAGAAAAATATTGGTAGTGAATTACTTGCTTTATAGAGAGGAAATATCATGGAGAAAGAAAAATTCTTAGAACTCCTTAATGGTTTAGTAGAATTAGGAAACAGTAAAAAAGGCGTACTTGAGCTTACAGATATAGATAAGGCACTTAAAGGGTATGAGCTTACTACTGAGGATATGGAAAAAATATATCAATATCTTGAAGAAAAGAAAATTGATGTATTAACAGTTATGGATGATGTATTCACAGCAGACGATGACCTTTTAGAGCCAACTGATGATGATTTTGAAAGCGACGAAGAAAATGTAGACTTAGATGCTATTGATTTGCTCGAAGGTATTGGCACAGAGGACCCTGTTAGAATGTATCTTAAGGAAATAGGTACAGTTCCGCTCTTAAGTACAGAAGAAGAAACTCGTCTGGCAAAGAGAAAGGAAGAGGGAGATCAGGTTGCTAAAGAAAGACTTATTGAAGCAAACCTGCGTCTTGTTGTAAGTATTGCAAAAAGATATACAGGTAGAGGAATGAGCTTCCTTGATTTGGTACAGGAAGGAAACTTAGGTTTAATAAAGGGTGTTGAAAAGTTTGACTATAAAAAAGGTTACAAACTTAGCACTTATGCTACCTGGTGGATTCGTCAGTCAGTAACAAGAGCATTGGCAGATCAGGCTAGAACTATTCGTGTGCCTGTGCATATGGTTGAAACTATTAATAGAATGTCAAAAATGCAAAGAAAGCTTACCTTAGAGCTTGGCTATGAGCCATCTACAGCAGAGCTTGCAAGCGCTCTTGATATGTCAGAAGAAAAGGTTCTTGAAATTATGCAGATAGCCAGAGAGCCAGCTTCCCTGGAAACACCTATTGGTGAAGAGGATGATTCAAATCTTGGAGATTTTGTAGCTGATAATAATACAGTTACACCTGAACAAAACATTGAATCTGTTATGCTCAGAGAGCATATAGATATTTTGCTTCAGGATTTAAAGGACAGAGAAAAGCAGGTTATTGTGCTTAGATTTGGCCTTGAAGATGGTCACCCAAGAACGCTTGAAGAGGTGGGCAAGGAGTTTAATGTTACAAGAGAAAGAATACGACAAATCGAAGCAAAAGCATTAAGAAAGCTTAGAAATCCAGTTAGAAGTAAAAAAATCAAGGATTTCTTGATGTAATTATTGGTTTGAAGAAAAGCTTAGTTTAAAATCGAAATATTACTTTAGCGGTGAATTATATGAAGGAACGAATTTTAGGATACAGAAAAAAAATTGACCAGTTACTGGAAGACGACCAAAAGGATATTGATTGGAATAAAGTGTTAGAGGAGCATCTTGTACAGGTTGGATTTTTCCAGCATGAGCGGTTTGTTCATTTATTAGTTACAGTAACCTTTGCTTTAATGGAGATTATTTCCGTAGCAATGTTTCTAATGACTGAAAATATAACAGTTATTGCTTTGAGTATAGGCTTTTTTGTTCTGTTAGTTCCCTATATATCACATTACTATTTGTTGGAGAACGAAACTCAAAAAATGTATACTCAGTATGATAAAATTTTAGAAAAAATCAAATTATCGAAAAAAGGTAGTTGATAAATTTCAATAAGTTGTGTATAATGGCTGAGTGAGATTTGAAAAGTTAATATTTAGATATTGAATTTATATGACAAAGGCGTCAGAAAAGTTACTACATTAGTAGGCTTTTTTGACGCCTTTTTTTGATAAATTAACAGATAATTTTAATAATAGTTTATAAAAAAACAATATTATTAGCTTATCCGATATAAATTTACCAGCATTAATAGATTTAATAGAAAAATTAGCTTAACATTTTATTTGTGAGGATAAAGTAAAATTGTCAATACAATTTCTATACAAAAAATCAATTAACAGATTATCTGACAATTACTACGAAGGTCTGCATATACAAATAAAATCCCATTATATCTCGAAAAATTGAAAACACACAAAGAAAGGAAACACACATATGCTTAAGCCAGTAAACGGATTATATGATGAAAGTTTTGAGCATGACAACTGCGGTATCGGTGCGGTAGTAAACATTAAAGGTATTAAATCGCATAGCACAGTAGCCAATGCTTTAAAAATTGTTGAAAACCTTGAACACAGAGCAGGTAAGGATGCAGAGGGTAAAACTGGAGATGGTGTAGGTATTCTTTTGCAAATATCACACAAGTTCTTTGAAAAGGCAGTTAAACCTTTAGGAATTTCATTAGGAAATGAGAGAGAATATGGTATAGGTATGTTTTTCTTCCCTCAAGATGAATTAAAAAGAAATCAGGCTAAGAAAATGCTTGAGATTATTGTTGAGAAGGAAGGCCTTAAATTCTTAGGTTGGAGAGAGGTTCCAACGAATCCTAAGGTACTTGGCAGCAAAGCTGTGGAGTGTATGCCTTGCATATTACAGGCATTTATTAAAAGACCGGCTCAGGTTAAAGAGGGCCTGGATTTTGATAGAAGATTATATGTAGTCAGAAGAGTTTTTGAACAAAGTATTGAGGATGATACCTATGTTGTATCAATGTCAAGCAGAACAATAGTATACAAGGGTATGTTTCTTGTAGACCAGCTTAGAACCTTCTTTATGGATTTGCAGGATGAAAGCTACGAATCAGCTATTGCACTTGTTCATTCTCGTTTTAGTACAAACACGACACCAAGCTGGAGAAGAGCACATCCAAACAGACTTCTTGTTCATAACGGAGAAATTAATACTATCCGTGGTAATGCAGATAAAATGCTTGCCAGAGAAGAAAATATGGCAACCAGATATTTTGCACATGAAATGCACAAGGTACTTCCGGTTGTTAATACAGAAGGCTCAGATTCAGCAATGCTTGATAATACATTGGAATTTTTAGTAATGAGTGGTATGCCATTACCACTTGCTGTAATGATTACTATTCCAGAGCCTTGGGATAATAACAATACAATGAGCCAGAAAAAAAAGGACTTTTATCAGTATTATGCAACAATGATGGAGCCATGGGATGGACCGGCATCTATTCTTTTCTCTGATGGTGACATAATGGGTGCAGTACTGGATAGAAACGGACTTCGTCCTTCAAGATATTATATTACTACAGATGATACACTTGTTCTTTCCTCAGAGGTTGGTGTTTTAGATATAGAGCCTTCAAAAATTGTAGTTAAAGAAAGACTTAGACCAGGTAAAATGCTTCTGGTAGATACAGTTTTAGGCAGAGTGATTGATGATGAAGAAATAAAAGAAAAATATGCTGGCAGTAACCCATATGGTGAATGGCTTGATAACAATCTTGTTACCTTAAAGGATTTAAAAATTCCTAACAAGAGAGTTGAAGTTTATACAAAGGAAGAAAGACAAAGAATTCAAAAGGCATTTGGCTATACTTACGAGGAGTTAAAAACCTCAATTCTTCCAATGGCAGAAAATGGAACAGAACAGATTGCAGCTATGGGTGCAGATTCACCACTTGCTGTTTTATCAAATAAGCATCAGCCATTGTTTAATTATTTTAAACAGTTATTTGCACAGGTTACAAATCCACCAATCGATGCTATCAGAGAGGAAGTTGTTACATCTACAACAGTATACATTGGTGAGGATGGCAACATTCTTGAGGAGAAGCCTGAAAACTGCAGAGTATTAAAGGTAAACAACCCAATACTTACAAATACAGACCTTTTAAAGATTAAGCATATGAATGTACCGGGCTTTAAGGTTGCAGTGCTTCCAATTATTTATTATAGAAATACATCCCTAAAGAAAGCACTGGAGCATTTATTCCTGGAGGCTGACAGAGCACACAGAGATGGAGCAAATATTCTTATTCTTTCAGATAGAGGGGTAGATGAAAACCATGTGGCTATTCCTTCTTTACTTGCAGTATCGGCTGTACATCAGCACTTAGTTACTACAAAGAAAAGAACCTCACTTGCAATTATTCTTGAAAGTGCAGAGCCAAGAGAGGTGCATCATTTTGCTACACTTTTAGGCTATGGTGCTTGTGCAGTTAATCCATATCTTGCACAGGAAACTATTGAACAGCTTATAGATTCAAATATGCTTGATAAAGATTATTATGCAGCAGTTGATGATTATAACTCAGCTATTATTCACGGTATTGTAAAAATTGCTTCAAAAATGGGTATTTCAACAATACAGTCATATCAAGGCTCACAGATATTTGAGGCTATTGGTATTGACAAGAATGTAATAGATACTTACTTTACAAATACAGTCAGCAGAGTTGGAGGAATTTCCTTAAAGGATATAGAGGACGATATTAATGCGCTTCATTCGGCAGCTTTTGACCCACTTGGTCTGGGTGTTGATTTGACACTGGAAAGTGCAGGCAGCCATAAATTTAGAAGTGGCAAGGAGGAGCATTTATATAATCCAAAGACAATTCACCTTTTACAAGAGGCAACCAGAACAGGTAATTATGATATGTTCAAGGAATACACAAAGTGTATTAATGAAGAGGTTGGCACTATAAACCTGCGTGGACTTATGGATTTCAATTTTCCAAAGAAGGGTATTCCTATTAATGAAGTTGAAAGTGTTGATTCTATTGTACAAAGATTTAAGACAGGTGCTATGTCATATGGTTCAATTTCACAGGAAGCCCATGAAACAATGGCTATTGCAATGAATATGATTCATGGTAAGTCAAATTCGGGTGAAGGTGGAGAAAGCATTGAAAGATTGACAATAGGCAAGGACGGACTTAACAGATGTTCAGCAATTAAACAGGTTGCTTCAGGACGATTTGGTGTTACCTCAAGATATTTAGTAAGTGCTAAAGAAATCCAGATTAAGATGGCACAGGGTGCTAAGCCGGGTGAAGGTGGTCACTTACCAGGCAAGAAGGTGTATCCATGGATTGCTAAAACAAGACATTCAACACCGGGTGTAAGTCTTATTTCGCCTCCACCACATCATGATATATATTCAATCGAGGATTTGGCACAGCTTATTTACGACCTTAAGAATGCAAATAAGGCTGCAAGAATTTCAGTGAAATTAGTATCAGAAGCAGGTGTTGGTACTGTTGCAGCAGGTGTTGCAAAGGCAGGCGCCGGAGTAATTCTTATTTCTGGCTATGATGGTGGTACAGGTGCAGCTCCAAGAAATTCAATATATAATGCAGGACTTCCATGGGAGTTAGGCTTGGCAGAGGCACATCAGACACTTATTATGAATGACCTTAGAAATAAGGTTGTCCTTGAAACAGACGGAAAGCTTATGAGTGGCAGAGATGTTCTTATTGCAGCATTACTTGGCGCAGAGGAATATGGATTCGCTACAGCTCCACTTGTAACTATGGGCTGCGTTATGATGAGAGTATGTAATCTTGATACCTGCCCGGTTGGCGTGGCAACGCAAAATCCTGAACTTAGAAAGAGATTTACAGGTAAGCCGGAATATATTGTAAACTTTATGAAGTTTATTGCCCAAGAGCTTAGAGAATATATGGCAAGACTTGGAATTAAAACAGTTGATGACCTTGTAGGCCGTTCTGATTTACTTAAAATGAAAGAAGATATTAAGTGTCAGAGAGGCGAAAGCGTTGATTTATCTAACATTCTTAGCACAGAATTCTGTAGGGAAAAGATTAGATACAACGAAAAGAAGTTATATGACTTCCAGCTTGAAAAGACAGTTGATGAAAAAATTCTTATTAAGCAGTTTGGCAAGGCATTAGAGGAGGGAACAAAGAAGAGCATAGAAATAGATGTAACAAATACAGACCGTTCACTTGGTACAATGTTTGGTTCTGAGATTACTAAGAAGTATCCAGAGGGCTTGGAAGAAGATACCTTTATGGTTAGATGTAATGGTAGTGGTGGACAAAGCTTTGGTGCATTTATTCCAAAGGGTCTTACATTGGAATTAGTAGGCGACAGTAATGACTACTTTGGTAAGGGACTTTCAGGAGGAAAACTTATTGTTTACCCACAGCAGTCAGTTACCTTTAAGAAGGATGAAAACATTATTATCGGTAATGTAGCTTTATATGGTGCAACCAGTGGTAAGGCATATATTAATGGTGTAGCCGGCGAAAGATTTTGCGTTCGTAATTCAGGTGCTACAGCAGTTGTTGAAGGTGTTGGAGAACATGGCTGTGAATATATGACAGGTGGCCGTGTAGTTGTACTTGGCAGCGTAGGTAAAAACTTTGCTGCTGGTATGAGTGGTGGTGTTGCATATGTTTTAGATGAGGACAGTTCACTTTACACAAAGCTTAATAAGCAGTTAGTATCTTCCAGGGAAGTTACAGATAAATATGATGTTTTAGAGCTTAAGGAAATGATTCAGGAGCATGTAGCATATACAAATTCTGAAAAGGGTAAGATGATTCTTGATAACTTTAGCGAATATCTTCCAAAGTTTAAGAAGATTATTCCTCATGATTATGAGAATATGTTAAAAGCTATTGTTCAAATGGAAGAAAAGGGATTAAGCAGCGAACAGGCACAGATTGAAGCATTTTATTCTATTACAAAATAAAGGAGGACTGAAAAAATGGGAAAACCAACTGGATTTATGGATTATGAACGAGAAACAAGCGTAGCAGTTTCACCTAAGGACAGAATCAAAAATTTTAATGAATTTCATACTCCTTTATCAAAGGAAGAACAGCAAAAGCAAGGCGCCAGATGTATGAATTGTGGTGTACCATTCTGTCAGGCAGGTATGACTATAGGAGGAGCAACCTCAGGCTGCCCTCTTAACAACCTTGTACCAGAGTGGAATGACCTTATATATCATGGAAATTGGGAGCAGGCATATAACAGACTGCATAAAACAAATAATTTCCCTGAATTTACATCAAGGGTATGTCCTGCCTTATGTGAAGCAGCTTGTACCTGTGGACTTAATGGTAAGGCTGTTTCAGTAAAGGAAAATGAGCATGGAATTATTGAAAATGCTTATGAGATGGGCTATGCCGCAGCAAAGATACCAACAGTAAGAACAGGTAAAAAGGTTGCAGTAATCGGCTCTGGCCCATCTGGACTCGCTGTTGCAGATACTTTAAATCAAAGAGGTCATAATGTTACTGTTTTTGAAAGAAATGACAGAATTGGTGGTCTTTTAATGTATGGTATTCCAAATATGAAATTGGAAAAACATATTATTGACAGAAAGGTTGCTGTAATGAAGGAGGAGGGTGTTGAATTTGTTACTAATGCAAATATTGGCGCTGATATTAAGGCAGCTAAGATTTTAAAGGAATATGATAGAGTGGTATTAGCCTGTGGAGCTTCAAATCCAAGAGATATTAAAGCTCCGGGAAGAGATGCTAACGGAATTTACTTTGCAGTTGATTTCTTAAAGTCAACTACTAAGAGCTTACTTGATAATGGCTTAGAGGATGGCACTTACATTTCTGCAAAGGGCAAGAAGGTAATGGTTATTGGTGGTGGTGATACAGGTAATGACTGTGTTGGAACATCAATAAGACATGGTGCAGCCAGTGTGATACAGGTTGAAATGATGCCTAAGCTTCCAGAGTGCAGAGCAGCAAGCAATCCATGGCCACAGTGGCCTAGAGTCTTAAAGACTGATTACGGTCAGGAGGAGGCTATTGCTGTATTTGGCAGTGACCCTAGAGTATATCAGACTACAGTTAAGGAATTTATAAAGGACAAGAAGGGAAATCTTTCAAAGGTTAAGCTTGTAAAGCTTGAGGCTGTTAAAAATCCAGAAACAGGAAGATTTTCTATGAATGAAATTCCTAACAGCGAGTACACAGTTGACTGCGATTTAGTGCTTATTGCAGCAGGCTTTTTAGGTGCAGAAAACTATGTGGCAAAGGCCTTTGGCGTAGATTTAAATGAGCGTACCAATGTTGCTACACAGGCTGGCCATTTTAAGACAAATGTTGAAAATGTATTTACAGCAGGAGATATGCACAGAGGTCAGTCGTTGGTAGTATGGGCTATAAGGGAAGGCAGAGATGCGGCTGAGGAAGTGGATAAGTCGCTTATGGGGTATACTAATATAAGATAGATGTCTAAAAGCTGCAAACTGACAAGGCTACAGGCTCTTGAAGATGAAGGTTCAAGAGCCTGTAGTCTTGTCAGTTTTAGTTCTAGGCAAAAGTCTTGTTATGTGATGTAGAAAAGTTGGAGGGGGTTGAATATATTGTAAGTATTATTCTTGTATGATTATAGGGAAGTTTTTAATTTGAATTGTGGGATTGGGAAACATATGCTATAATTACAACTGTTGTATATGCGCGATAAGTGCCAGAATAGGCGTAAAAGCTATAGAGTATGAAAGGACAAAATAATGTCAGAAAATAAAAATGATAAAGATAAAATAGAAGCTATTGAGATAGAGGATATAAATTCAACAACAGATGACAAAAGTCCAAATCCAATAACAGATGAAAAAGATGCGGACGCTAAGGAGAAAAAGGAACAGGAAGATACAAATAAAGAGAAAACAGACAGTAAGGAAAATGAGTTAGACAAGGATATAGAGATTATTGATTATACAGATAATACTGTTGAAAGCATTGATTTTGAAAGTGATGATATAGATTTAGAAAAGCTGGGAGGGGTAAAAAGCCCTGCTGATAAGAAGAAATCTGTATTAAGAGAAATATGGAGCTATGTTTCAATTATTTGTGGAGCTTTAATAGTAGCATATTTAATAAACACTTTTATTCTTATTAATGCAGTAGTTCCTACAAGCTCTATGGAAAATACCATTATGGCGAAAAGCAGAATTTTAGGAAATAGAATGTCCTATATATTTAGTGACCCAGAACGAGGAGATATTGTTGTTTTTAGGTATCCACTTAATGAGTCACAAAATTATGTAAAGAGAGTAATAGGACTTCCGGGAGAAACAGTTAAAATTGAAGAAGGTTTTATATACATATATAATAAGGATGGTGAATTAGTAGAAGGTCCTTTAGATGAGCCATACTTAAAGGAAGAATGGACAAGCTATAATAGTGGCTATGAGTTTCATATTCCAGAGGATAGTTATTTAATGATGGGTGATAATAGAAATAGGTCATGGGATGCCAGAAGGTGGTATGATGAGCTGCTTGCAAGAGGGGAAGACACTGATATAGCCTTTGTAAAGAAGGACAAGATAATAGGAAAGGTTTATTTTGTATACTGGTACAAGGGATTAAACTTTGACTGGGTAGATGGACAAGATGTTAATTATTGATATTCCCAATAATCAATCTGCTCCTGATGAACAAAGCCGTGATGCGAATACATAGCATGAGCGGCTTTATTTGCACCATTTACCTGAAGTAGAATTTTATGACATTTACTATCAAGTAGTCTTTTAAGAACTAATAAGAGAGTTTCTGTGCCGTAGCCCTTGCCACGCATTGCAGGAATAACATTAAAGCCGTATATGGTAGCAACACCTCGATTGTGTTCTACATTGCAGGAGCCTATCTGGACACCATTTAGACTAGAGGTAAATATCTCAGTATTTTCTGTAGTATGATATTCAATAGTAAGAATACCCTTTGGAGCAGGAATAGTTTTCATATTGTAGCTCATAAGATATTCAGAATAAGAAAAGTGAGCGTTAGGTGATGAATTAAGAAATTCTGTACCAGAGGTGCATCCAGGCTCGTTCACTATTAATATTTTTTTAATGCCGTAATTGTGGATATTTGATAAAGCAGAATCCATAAGTCTGTCAAAATATCCGTTTCTTCTACAGGAAGGAAGTGTATTTGCATAGATTTCACACTCGGTTTCATTAGGCAGAAAAATAGATAATAGACTAACTAAAACATTTCCATTGTATAATAGATAGAAGCATGGAAAACCAGAGATTGCATTCATTTCAGGCTCAAGAAAGGATATGCCACGAGTGTTGTCACTTTCCTTACAAATGTTGATAAGAGATGTAGCATCGTGGTATTGGTTTGAAGTAAGTGTATTTGTGATAATCACCTGCATGGTAGTAACTCCTTTGTTACGAACATTATAATTTCTTTTGATTTATTTATTGTATCAAAAGTAACAGAATAATTCAATTAAATTAAAATTTTAAATAGGTTGTGGGAATAATAAAAGATTAGTATTATAATAGCATTAATTTATATAGGAAAGGTAAATGGGAATGGCAAAAGGTATATTAAAACGAAGTGAAATATCAGAAGAATACAAATGGGCGTTGGAGGACATTTTTACAAGTGATGAGGAATTTTTAAAGGCTTGTGATGATGTAGAGGAGTTGTCCCTAGAGGCTTCTAAGTTTGAAGGAAGGCTGGAGAGTGCAAAACAATTAAAGACAGCCTTTTTATTAATGGAGAATATAAATCGTATTGTAGAAAAGGTTGTTATGTATGCTAATATGAGATTTCATGAGGATACAAGTGTGTCAAAGTATCAAGGCTTTGTTAGTAAGGCACAAAATATTAATAGCATTGTAGCTGCAAGACTTTCCTTCGTTGAGCCGGAAATATTAGAAATGAATGAAGAAAAGGTTTATGGCTTTATTAATGAAAATGCTGACTTAAAAAAGTATAAGGTGTTTATAGATAGGTTGTTTAAAGAAAAAGCACATAGCCTGTCAAAGGCAGAGGAGGCTATGCTGGCTAATGTTTCTGAAATTGCAGGTGCAGCAAGTGACATATATGATGTATTTGCATATTCAGATATGAAGTTTAAGGATATTCATAATGAAAAGGGGGAGCGTACACCACTTACTAATGGAAGATATGCAGCCTTTTTAAAGAGCAATGACAGAAGGGTAAGGCAGGAAGCGTTTGCCTCTATGTATGGAGAATATGGTAAGTATATTAATACTATAGCTACAATGTTTATTGCAAATTGCAAGCAGGCAAAATTTTATGCCAAGTCTAGAAAATATAATAACAGTCTGGAGGCCTCGCTTGAAGCTAGAAGAATACCAAAAGAGGTATATGATAATATTGTATCAGTTGTTAATGAAAATCTAGATAAGCTTCATAAATATATATCAATTAGAAAGAAAATGTTAGCCTTGGATGAACTGCATATGTACGATATTTATGTTCCTTTGGTAGAGGAAACGCATAAGGAAATAGATTTTAAGCAGGCAAAGCAAATTGTATTAGAGGGACTAAAGCCAATGGGGGAGGAGTATCTGTCAGTTTTAAAGGATGGCTTTGAGAATAAGTGGATAGATGTGTACGAAAATGAAGGAAAACGGAGTGGTGCGTATTCTTGGGGTCCTAATGGAGTACACCCATATGTTTTATTAAATTATGATGGACAGTTGTCAGATGTATTTACTCTGGCACACGAAATGGGTCACGCATTACATTCCTATTACTCAGATAAGACACAAGAGTATATATATGCAGAATATGAAATATTTGTTGCAGAGGTTGCATCTACCTGTAATGAATCTTTGCTTATTCATCACTTGCTTAACAAATCTACAGATAAAAACGAAAGAATGTATTTAATTAATTACTTCCTGGAATGTTTTAAGGGAACTATATATAGACAGACTATGTTTGCTGAATTTGAAAAAATAGTTCACGGAAAAATAGATAATGATGAAATTATTAATGTAGATGATTTGAACAATATTTATTTAAGCTTAAATAAAAAGTACTATGGAAATGACATTATTTCGGATGACGAAATTGCGTTAGAATGGGCGAGAATACCACATTTCTATAATGAATTTTATGTGTATCAGTATGCTACAGGATTTTCGGCTGCCATTGCTTTGTCAAAAAGAATAATGAAGCTTAAGGCAGAGGGCGTAAAGGATTATATGAAGTTTTTAACGGGAGGTTCCAGCAAAGACCCTATAGAGCTTTTAAAGGACGCAGGAGTGGATATGAGCAAGAAAGAGCCAATACAGGAGGCTTTAGATTTGTTTGAAGAACTGCTGGAGGAATTTGAAAAAATGCTGTCAGAATAAAGGAAAAGTTTTATTGTTAAATAAAGTATTAGAATTATTATGCAAATTTTGACACACTCATTAAAAAATATTATAAAATAATTAAAGCAAAAATTCTAAGGATTATAGGTCAGGAGAAGAAAATGTACAAGAACTATATTTTTGATTTATATGGAACATTAGTAGATGTTCATACAAATGAGGCAAAGCCATATTTATGGAAGAAAATGCAGGTTTGGTATGATATGCACGGCGCACATTATGAAAAGCCACTTGTGTTGAAAAAGGAATTTCATAAGCTTATTAAAGAAGCAGAAGAAAATATGAACAATGAATATGCTGAAATTCAAATAGAGTATGTCTTTAAAAAGCTGTTTGAACAAAAGGGTGTAGAGGTATCTATGGAGCTTGCCGTTGAAACAGGAAAAATGCTTCGTATGCTATCCCTGGAGTATGTAAAATTATATGATGGTGTACTGGAAATGTTTGAAAGACTTAGAAAAAACAATAAGAAAATATATCTTCTATCAAATGCCCAAAGGATTTTTACAGAGCCGGAAATGCGTCTTTTAGGAATATATGATTTGTTTGATGGTATTATTTATTCTTCAGACGCAGGCGTAAAAAAGCCTTCTAGTGAGTTTTATGATGCGTTATTTAAGAAATATAAGTTAAAAAAATCAGAGTCAGTTATGATTGGCAATGACCATATATGTGATGCCTTAGGTGCTAGTCAGTACGGAATAGACAGTATGTATTGGTATACAAATATTTCCCCAGAGCACCCAGAAAAGGAAAACTTACCTAAGGGCTGTGTGGAGATTAGTGATATTTCGGAGGTTATATAAGGTATACAACATATACAATATAGCATTAATGCTTAGTATAAGACATACAACATATACAATAGGGTATTAATGTTTGATATAAAATATACGGCATAAATAAAAAGCTCTGGCTGCATATCAATATTGATATGTAGCCAGAGCTTTTGTTTGTTTTGATTTACTGGGCTGATACCCAATCATAGATTGCTTTTGCTATTGCCTTAGCATAAGCTCTCATATTTGAATCATAATTATTGTTATCTTCTGCATTTGTTATGAAGCCAAACTCTAATATAAGACTAGGCATTGTACTATGTGAGTTTATAGCGTAATCCTCAGCAGCATTGCCCTGAGTTCCACATTTAACACCACGGTTTCTGGATATACCAACCTTATCAAGAGCTGATAATATTGCACTTGAAAGGGCAGCAGAATTAGCAGGGTTGCTCTGACTAATCCAAGCCTCAACACCTTTTACAGAAGCATCTGCTTCATAGCTGTTTCTATGGATTGAAAGCAACACATCTGCTTTGGCATCATTTGCTATGGCAGGTCTGTTGGTTAATTCTATAAAAGTGTCATCACTTCTAGTCATAATAACCTTTGCACCCAAAGCTTCAAGCTCTTCCTGTACCATTTTTGCTAAGCTTAAGGCGTCATTTTTTTCTAATCGGTCGCCAGCTCCAACACAGCCACCATCCATGCCGCCATGACCAGCATCAACACAAACTATAACTTGTCCATCATCTGTAATTGTGTCACCATATGCGGCAGGTGTACCAGATGTGGTTTCATCGGTTGAGCTTGTGGTATCCGTGGTTGGGGTACTAGGAACTTCAGTTGTGGCATCAGTTGGTGAAGTTGTCTGTGGAACATTTGTAGTAACCTTAACAGGCTCATTGTCATTTTTGTTATTGCATTTTGTTATAAGAACTATACATAATATTATGATAAGTATAATCATAATAAGTAAACCAATTCGTGTAAGTGATTCTAGAGTAAGTCTTCTGCGTCTGTGGCGCCTTCTTCCTGTTGACATAATGTACCTCGCTTTTTAATTTATTGCAAAGACAATACTATCATAAAATACATAAAAAAACTATAAAATTTTCTTAGAAATAAATATTTTAATTGCATAATATATTTACACAAGGTAAAATAATGTTTGTTATAGAAAGGAAATGTAGGAAATGGCAAATAAGAGAAGAAGAAAAAAGAGAAAAAATTATAGCAGCTACATAATATTAGCAGTGCTTATTGTACTTATTATTGGATTGATATGTGTTGTTGTAAATATGATTGGTGATAATAAAAAGGATAATGGCAAAGAAACAACAGGCAAAGTCCAGCAGGAAAGTACAAATAAAATAGATGATAAAAATAACACAGTAAATGAAAGCACACAGCCAACTACTCCTGCGGTGACACAGGATAGAGTTCATTTTGAGAATTTTACTATTCCAGATAGTATTGTAGGGCTTGATACTGAGATAATATCCTTAGGCTATAGCCAGAAGGATTGTGACAGAGATGAGTACAACAGACCTAAGGTAATTGAAAATATTGAAGAAAAATATGGTAAAAAATATAATGCCATTTACATAGGAGAGGAAAATTCTAAAAAGATATATTTAACCTTTACAATGGGATATGAAAATTATAATGATGGTGTGCCTAATACAGATGTGGTTATGGACATTTTAAAAGAGAAAAATGTTCCTGCTATATTTTTTGTAGATGGTGGATATGTAAGAAATTACGCAGATATGTGTAAAAAGATTGTTGATAATGGCTTTGTTGTAGGCTGTCATGGATGGGATCATCCGGCAGAGGGCGTGGCAACATATTCATTAGATAAACAATTAGAGGACGCAAAGAAAATATACGAAACCATATATGCCGCTACAGGAGTAGAGCCATATTACTATAGATTTGGTTCTGGAATATGGAACGAAAGAGCATTAGCACTTCTTAGTGAATTAGGCTTTAGAAATGTATTTTATTCATTTACATATTTTGATTATGATATAAATAATCAGCCGGATGTAGCAGATTCTCTTCAAAGTATGATAGACAACATTCACGATGGTGAAATAATATATTTGCACACAGTATCTAATACATCAGTAGCAATACTTAGCGACTTTATTGATGCTGCAAGAGCAAAGGGATATGAGTTTGAACTTGTGCCATAAACGAAAGGAAATGACATGAAAAAGATTATTAAGACGGATAAGAAAAATGCAATTAGAAGATTTAAAGAGGCTACAGCTAGCCGTATGATGCTGGGAGAGCCTAGAATGGTAGGCTTTTATAAAGGCTCCTATGTTCAGCTGCAGCACTTATTTGGTGAAAAAGCATTCTGCATTTATGATTTTATAATACACATAGAGGCGGTTGGAAAATTTAAACAGTCAAAGGAGGATGAAGATACTACTGAATTATCCTACAAAATAATCAGAGGTTATTGGAATCCATTACTTATAATAATGTGGTATTTAATACCGTTTATTATATTTTTTATGACTGTGGCAGCAAAATCCCTGTGGGATATATTTCCACCTGTATTATTGTTTGGTTTGCCTGCAATACCTATTGGCTTGCGCGTAATTGTAACTGGCATATGCTCCAGAGTAATGAAAAAGGCAGACGAGGGAATAAAGCTTCTTGAAGAAGAAATAGATTATGAGATTGAAAGAATTAATAAGTATCCAAAGTTTGATGTAAAAGAGAAGCCAAAGGACGGATTAATTCCTAGAATTTAAAAATGGTGTTGGTAATATAACCTTAAGTAGATATATTACCAGCATTTTTTATGTATGTTAATTGGTAATAATATACAAAAAATCATATAGAGGAAAATAGACTGATAATGAAATGATAGGAATAACAAAATAACAGGGTAATTAAACGAAGAAAATAGTTGAAAATATACAGATACAGATAGTTAATAAAAAAATATTGACAAAAAAATTATATCATGTTAGAATATCATCTGTTCGACAGATATATGTCAATGCGCGAGTGGCTCAGCGGTGGAGCACCTCCTTGCCAAGGAGGGGGTCGCGGGTTCGATCCCCGTCTCGCGCTTATTTTTTTGCTTAAAAATAGGACTTACCCCACAAAACTCATATTGTAGGGTAAGTCCCTTATTTTATTCTTAATTTAATTATACTTTCTTAATCTGCTTATTCCTTCTTGGTAGACTTACTACAAACAATCCCCACAGCAAAAAGTAATACTGCGAACAATATTTGTATTCCATAGCCTGCAAGAATAGTATTTTTATTTCCTGTAATTCCATCTGTAAGAGCCAGTTCTACATCAACATACCAATAGGTAGGAAGTAGCTTTCCAACAGCTAAAACAGAAGGTGCTAATAAAAATCTGTCTACAAATACACCTGTTAAAAAGCTGCTTCCAAGACCTACAATAGTTGAAGCCATAGAAATGAGATTTCTGCTCTTTAATACTATTCCGAAAATAAAGCAGATACTTAAACAAACTACCATATAGATAAAACAGTTTAATAATCTTAGTAATCCAACCATAGTAAACATTTCCTTTGGAAATCTTATAATTGAAAATACTCCAAAGAATAAAAATATTATAAAGCCTATGCTAAAAGAAGAAAGAGTAATATAAATATTCCTTTTTAAGGCTGGCATTTTACTGCAAAGAGTTCGGATTTTTATTTCCTCTTTATTCATTGCAATTAATATAGGTGTTATGCACATAGTTAATACAGATATTAAAATATATGGCAGGAATAAATAAAAGTAATGTATAAGAGGAAGTGAGGTTGAACCAGAGGTATTATTGTATATTGAAACAGTTGCCTCCTGTTCTAAGGCCTCAAGAGTTTTTGCATAAGCAGCAGAAGCATCCTTTTCAGTTTCCAAAAATGTGCTATATGCAGAAATAAAATTATTAATTTGCAGTTCAACAAATTGCGTAGATACTGATTCTGGAAGTTTGTAGGAGTTTAGGGAAATGTCCTCGTTATTAAGAGTTTTTTCATAAAAATTCTCTGGAATAATAAGCACATAGTCTACAGCCCGGCTATACATTTTATCTCTTATAGTGTCTAAGGAATAATCAAATTTAACAATATTATGCTTGCTGGTTATATAATTGGTAAGGCCTGTACTAAGAAGGGACTGGTCATTATCAAAAATTGCTACATTAATTGAACTTTCTGTAAATTCGCTAACAGAGGAAGGACCTCTGTTAGAAGCCATTATCTCTAATAATACAAGAAAAATAACGGTGTAGGTTATCATTATTCCTATGGAATGTTTTGACAATTTAAAAAATGTCTTAAATATTTGCATAAGATTCCCTCCTTGTCATAAAGTAGCTGCTAAGAACTAAGACAACACCATAAATAGTAAGCACTATTAAATGAGTAAAAAACTTAGTATAGGTATCATAAATATTTAAAGAATATAGTGCGTCTGAAATAGCAGTAGCAGGATTTAATAATGCAAAAACAGGCAGCTTATCTTCCACCATGTATTTTATATCACCTATCATAAGACCACTGAAAAAGCTTGATACAAGAGAAAAAGTTAAAACTAAGGTAATTTTGACATTTTCTGATATTTTTGGAATTGAGCCAATAAATGTACCTGTTCCAACACCCACTAATGTACCGACAAGACTGGTTAAAATAATAAGTGGAATATTTCCAGCTAAATTTACCTTTAAAACAAATTGAAGATATAGTATTAAAATTATTCCAGCAAGGGCTTGTATAAGGTAGGCTGGTATAAAATTTCCTAAAATAAGGGAAAGCTTTTTTACAGGTGAAACACTATTGCGCATACCAATTTTTGAAAGGTTAGCTTTAACTGAACTGGCACATTCAACTCCGGCAAAGGAGCCAAACAGACAGCACATAGCAATTAGCGAGTAATAGTAATTTGTAAACATATCCATACTGCCGTCAGTAAGCTTTAATTCCTTAATGTAAGTACTTGAATTTAACATTTGTGAGAAAATTGCCTGCAAAGCATTACTGTCAGTTAAATCAATATTTTGAAGCATATAGCTGATTTGCATATATTTATTTAAAATTTCTTTTAAAATACTTTCGTTTACTCCGTCACCTAGAATTGTTAAAGCTGGAACACCCTTTTCTAAATTAATAATTCCAGTAACCTCTTCATTTTCCAGCATATTAATAGCTTTACTTTCAGTTACATATTCTGGAGCGATTAGAGGTGTTTCGCTTGCAGCTAAAAAATCAGCCATACTTTTAAAGTATTGGTCCTCATTTGTTCCTTCCAGAACAACTGCAACCTTTAGCGTAGAAAAGTTTTCGGTTTTAGCTGTAATATTGCTAAATACGGCAAAAAAGCAGGTGCCTAGCAATATTGGAAAAAGGTAAGTCCAAAAAAGAGTTTCCTTAGTACGGAAATTAACCTTTAAGGAATATTTAAAAATATGTGAAAACATATGTACCTCCTAAAATAGTTGACATTTAATTAATAGTAGCAGCTTAATCACGCAATTCTTTACCTGTAATTTCAAGAAATACATCATTAAGAGTTGGAAGCTCAGAGTAAATTCTGCCAATGTCTATATTTGCTTTTTTAAAGTAGTCCAAAACCTGTACAAGATTATGCTTACCACCAGAATAGTAAAGCTTAAGCTTATTGTTGGTGTAGTCAGCCTTATATAATTGAGGAAGCTCTTTAAGCTTTTCAAGGTGTGAATTATCCAGATTTAGCACTTCGATAGAAATAGTTTCACTATTTTTTATAAGACCTAATAATTCCTCCTTAGTTCCTAAGGCAATGTTTTTGCCCTTATCCATAATGGCAATTCTGGTACAGATTTGTTCAACCTCCTCCATATAATGAGAGGTGTAAACAATGGTCGCTCCCTTTTTATTCAAGTCTATAATGCCCTCAAGAATTTTATTTCTGCTTTGAGGGTCAACAGCAACAGTAGGCTCATCCATAAATATAAGTGATGGCTTGTGAGCAATGCCACAGGCAATATTTAATCGCCTAAGAAGTCCTCCGGAAAGCTTTTTAGGATAAAACTTTTCAAATTGTTTTAAGTCTACAAATTCTATAGCCTCTTCTACATACTGTTTTCTGGTAGCCTTGTCTTTAATATATAAACCACAGAAGTAGTCAATATTTTCATATACAGTTAAATTGTCAAAAACAGCAACATTTTGCATTACCACGCCGATTCTGGCTTTTATATCATAGCAGTCAGGCTTCATTTCTTTGCCAAAAACCTTAATAGAACCCTTGTCGTGAGTAAGAAGGGATAAGATACAATTAATGGTTGTGGTTTTTCCAGAACCATTAGGACCTAAAAGTCCGAAAATTTCACCTTCGTTAATTTCAAGATTAAAATGGTCTAATGCAATTAATTCTTTGTAGCGTTTTACAAGCTGCTCTATTTTTATAATTGGTTCACTCATATAAATCCTCCTATATATATGTAAAATTATTTTCTAATATTAGTTTACTAGATTTAGAAAATAGTGAAAGTGAAAAATTACATTAGTTTAAATGACATTTGTCACATTTATCCTGAAAAGCCAGTTAAATGAAAAATATAAATCTTAAAATAGTATAAATTAGTTCATAATAAGCATTTTAGGTATGTTATTTTAGATAAATATTTAGTATAATAAATAAGGCAAATAAAATGTTCGTAAATGGTGAATAAAATGCTTACACTTATAGATAGAATAATAATATGGGCTATAGGCATTAATGGGCTTATAATGGAAAATGCCACAATAGATGCAAAGCTTGTAGTTTGTATATTACTTAGCGGCCTTATGCTTTGTATATTGTATATTTTGGACAATTCCGTATACAGTAAGGCTCAGTGGATTTTTAGTCTGGGCGTCTGCTTTATTGTGGTACCTTGCTGGAATATGCAGTGTTTTATGGGACTTGTAATATATAGCAGCCTGTTTAAAGCTAAAAAAAATAAAGAACAGTTTATATCAGTAATTACATTAATTGGTATATTAAATATATTTTTGTTAAAAAATAAAGAGCTATTTTATATTTATTACATAATTTTGTCATATTTTATTTCTATAATAATGGCTGTTAAAACAAGAAGGCTTTTAGATAAAAGTCTGGAGCTACAGACTGTCAGGGATGATAGCGCGGAAAGGAACAATAGTCTGAGCATAAGAAATAAATATTTGTTAGATAATCAGGAAAATCAGATACATATAGCTACATTAAGCGAAAGAAACAGAATCGCCAGAGAAATACATGACAATGTAGGACACTTATTGTCCCGTTCAATATTACAGGTAGGTGCGTGTATTGCCATAAATAAAGGTACACCAGTAGAAAAACAATTATTGCCAATAAAGGATACCTTAGATGAGGCAATGAACAGCATCAGAGAAAGCGTTCACGATTTGCATAAGGACAGCTTTGATTTAAAAATTGCCACAGAGGCTATATTAGAGGAACTAAAGAATTTTAAAATAGATTTTGAATATGATGTATCGGAAAATGCAGATAAAAATATTAAATATGTTTTTATTACTATTTTAAAAGAGGCAGTTACTAATATTGTAAAGCACTCAAATGGTGACAGTGTTGTGATTATTATGAGAGAGCTGGAAAGAAATTATCAGCTTCTTATAGAGGATAACGGCAAAGTATCCCCAAATAGTGAAAATTATATTAAGGAAATAAATGAAGGCATAGGATTAACCAATATGGAAGAAAGAGTTAAGGGTTTGTCAGGAATTATTAATTTTTCTATTGAAAACGGATTTAGGATATTTATTTCTGTGCCTAAGGAGGTATAAACTATGCAAATAGTTATTGTAGATGATGATGATATTGTTTTAATGTCCTTAAAAACTATTATCGAAACCAGTGGTATTGAGGTGGTTGGAGTTGGAAAAAGTGGAGAGGACGCAATAAGCCTATATGAAAAATACCAGCCGGATATTTTACTGTCAGATATAAGAATGAATGGCTTAACAGGCATTGAGGCAGCAACTAAAATAATAGAAAAATATGAAAATGCAAAAATATTATTCCTTACAACATTTTCTGATGATGAATATGTAATCTCAGCAATTAGCTGTGGAGCAAAGGGATATATACTTAAACAGGATTTTGAGGGAATTATTCCAGCCTTAAAGGCAGTGTTTTCAGGACAGAGTGTTTTTGGAGGAAATATAGTTGAAAAAATACCTGTTGTTAATAGAAAGAAAAATACATATGGGTATTATGAAAATAAAGGAATAACCCAGAAGGAATACGAGATAATTACACTTGTTGCAGAAGGTATGAATAATAAAGAAATAGCAAATGAATTATTTTTATCGGAAGGAACAGTTAGAAATTATTTAAGCAATATATTGGAAAAACTACAAATGAGGGATAGAACACAGTTGGTTGTTGACTATTACAAAAACAATTAAAAATCAGAATAGAGGTAGAAAAATGAAGAAAACAGATGAAGAGTTACGAGAAATCAGTGTATCAAGAATATTCAAGGAGGTAGAACCTTTTATTAATCTTATGATGCAGTATAGATGTGCAGTCAGAGAAATTGAAACAAAGCTAAATGTTTTAAATGAAGAGTATTCAGTAAGATTTGCAAGAAATCCCTTTGAGTCAATAAAATCCAGAATTAAATCTCCAGAAAGCATTTATGAAAAGCTAATCAGAAGAGGCTATGAGGTATCTGTTGACAGCATAAGGGAAAATCTTACCGATGTGGCAGGTATCAGAGTTATCTGCTCCTTTGTTGATGATATTTATACTTTAGCAGACCAGTTAATTAATCAGGACGACATTATTTTAGTAGAAAAAAAGGATTATATAAAAAATCCAAAGCCTAATGGATATAGAAGCCTTCATTTAATACTTGATATACCTATCTTTTTGTCAGCGGGCAAGGAACATATAAAGGTAGAGGTTCAGTTTAGAACTATTGCTATGGACTTTTGGGCAAGCCTAGACCACAAGCTTCGTTACAAGAAAAATATTGATAATCAGGATATTATTGTGGCAGAGCTTAAGGAATGTGCAGATACTATAAGTGATATGGATTGCAGAATGCAGCAGATAAGATATATGATAGAGGAGCAGGGTAATCATGTAAAGATGGAGTAATTACTGCATTATAATATTAGAGCTATATGCAAAAAGAAATGTTTTTTATTACAAGGTGTGATAAAAAACATTTCTTTTTAATGTGTAAAAATTGTATATAAATAGTACAAAAATAAAAACAGGTATTAAAAAATACCTGTTTTTTGCAACAAAAAAGCGCGAGACGGGGATCGAACCCGCGACCCCCTCCTTGGCAAGGAGGTGCTCCACCGCTGAGCCACTCGCGCATTGTGTACCGACTGTGTCGAACAAGGGGTATTTTAGCATAATAGTGTTTTGATGTCAATATTTTTTTGGGAAAATATTGAGTTGGATTTTTCTATTGAAAAAAAGCCATATAAAAACTATAATAAAAGATAATGTCAAAAGTGAAGAATACTTATTTGTGCAAGCACAAGCGTAATTTATACTTGTGACAATTACTTACAAATTATGTTTATTGAGAGGATAAGCTATGACAACTTTAATAAAGTCAGGAAGAGTTATAAATCCTGCAAAAAATCAGGACGAGATTTGTGACCTTCTAGTAGAAAATGGAATTATCACAAAATGTGATAAGAACATAGAAGGAAGCTTTGATGAGGTTATTAACGCAGACGGGCTGCTTGTAATGCCGGGACTTATTGATTTGCATGTTCATTTAAGAGAGCCGGGCTTTGAGTATAAGGAAACTATTGAAACAGGCTCAAAGGCAGCAGCAAAGGGTGGTTATACATCTATTTGTGCAATGCCTAATACTAAGCCTGCAGTAGATTCTGTGGAAACAGTTAAATACATAAAGGAAAAGGCAAAAGAGGTTTCACCGATTAATGTTTTAATTGTTGGGGCAGTTACTAAGGAGCAGGCAGGAAAAGAGCTTAGTGACATTAGGGGAATGAAGCAGGAGGGGATATGCGCTATTAGCGAGGACGGAAAGTCAGTTATGAATTCTGGAATATACAGAGAGGCTATGAAACTTGCAAAGGAGCTTAACATTCCGGTTATGGCACATTGTGAGGATATAAATATGGTATGTGGTGGAGCACTTAATATGGGAAAAAAGGCAGAGGAGTTAGGGGTAAAGGGTATTTCTAATGCTGTTGAGGATGTAATAGCTGCAAGAGATATTCTTATAGCCAAGGAAACTGGTGCAAGGCTGCATTTATGCCATTGCTCTACAGTTGATAGTGAAAGAATGGTGCGTGAGGCTAAGGAGGAAGGACTTTTAGTTACTGCTGAGGTCTGCCCACATCACTTTACCTTATGTGAGGACGACATAACAGCCAATGATGCAAATTACAAAATGAATCCACCAGTTAGAAGCAAAAAGGATTTAGAGGCACTTAGAGCTGGTCTTAAAAATGATGTTTTTGATGTAATATCTACAGACCACGCACCACATAGTGCTGAAGAAAAGTCAAGAAGCATAGATAAAGCTCCTTTTGGTATTGTAGGCAGTGAAACAGCAGTTGCACTTACTATGACAGAGCTTGTTCATACAGGAATAATAAATTATATGCAGATGGCTGCAAAGATGAGCTACAACCCTGCAAAGGTTTTAGGTATAGATAAAGGCACCTTAAATGTTGGAGCAATAGCTGATATTACTATTATTGACCCGGAAAAGGAATACACAGTTAATACAGAGGACTTTGTGTCAAAGGGCAAGAATACTCCGTTTAATGGATATAAGGCTAAGGGCATGGTTGTAAGAACTATTGTTAGTGGAAAAACAGTATACAAAATATAATATGAAAGAGGACAAGCTATATGATTAACAAATTAGTAGAAAAAATCCAGAAACTTAACGCACCTGTAGTAGTAGGTTTAGACCCTATGTTAGATTATGTTCCAAAGCATATTCAAAAGAAAGCCTTTGATGAATTTGGAGAAACCCTAGAGGGTGCAGGAGAGGCAATTTGGCAGTTTAACAAGGCAATTCTTGATGCAACCTATGATATTATTCCGGCTATTAAGCCACAGATTGCAATGTATGAGCAGTTTGGCATCGAAGGACTTAAGGCATTTAAAAAGACAGTAGATTACGCAAAATCAAAAGACATTGTAGTAATAGGTGATATAAAAAGAGGCGATATTGGCTCAACCTCTACAGCATATGCAGTAGGACACTTAGGAAGTGTAAAGGTTGGCAATAATGTATGCAAAGCCTTTGATGAGGATTTTGTTACAGTAAACCCTTATCTTGGCTCTGACGGTGTAAAGCCATTTATTGATGTATGTAAGGAAGAAAACAAGGGTATTTTCGTACTTGTTAAAACCTCAAATAAGTCTAGTGGAGAATTTCAGGATAGATTAGTAGATGGCAGACCATTATATGAAATCGTTGGTGAGCAGGTTGCAAAATGGGGCGAGGAGCATATGGGTGATAAGTACAGCTATGTAGGTGCAGTAGTAGGAGCTACATATCCAGAAATGGGAAAGGTTTTAAGAAAGGTTATGCCAAAAGCATACATTCTTGTTCCGGGCTATGGTGCACAGGGTGGCAAGGCTGGTGATTTAGCTCCATATTTTAATGAAGACGGTTTAGGTGCTATTGTAAATTCATCAAGAGGAATAATATGTGCCTACAAGCAGGAGGCATACAGCAAATATGGTGAGGAAAACTTTGCAGATGCTTCCAGAGCAGCAGTTGAATTTATGATTAAAGATATTACAGAAGCAATTAGATAAGGAGCAGCTATGAAATTCCAAGAAATAGTAGAAGTTGTAAGTCAGGAAAAAATTGCAACAGGCATATACAGTATGTGGCTAAAAAGTGACAATATGGCTAAGGAAGCAGCTCCGGGTCAGTTTTTATCAATATACTGTAATGATGGTTCAAGGATTCTTCCAAGACCTATAAGTATATGTGAAATTAACAAAGAGGAAGGCACTCTTAGAATAGTATACAGAGTGGTTGGAAAGGGTACTGATGAGTTCAAAAGCCTCACAACTGCGGATAAAGTAAAGGTTGTAGGACCTTTAGGCAATGGCTTTATGCTTCACGAAAAGACAGCCTTACTTATTGCAGGCGGTATTGGTATTCCACCTATGCTTGAAACAGCAAAGGTACTTAATAAAATGGGCGTAAAGGTATATTCGGCGATAGGATATAGAAATAATGAATTATTCCTTAAGGACGAGCTTTCTAAGTATAGTGAGGTAATAGTTGCGACAGAGGATGGAAGTGTTGGAACAAAGGGAAATGTTATTGACGCTATTAAGGCAAACAATGTTAAAGCAGATATAATATATTCATGTGGTCCTACACCGATGCTCAGAGCTGTAAAGGAATATGCTATTGCTAATGATATTATCTGTGAAATTTCACTCGAAGAAAGAATGGCGTGTGGAATTGGTGCGTGCTTAGCGTGTGTTTGTCAAAGTAAGGATATTGATTCACATTCTCAGGTTCACAACAAAAGAGTGTGTAAGGATGGTCCAGTATTTTATTGCCAGGAGGTTACATTATAATGAATTTAGGCGTGAATATTGCAGGAGTGGATTTTAAAAACCCAGTTATGGAAGCTTCTGGAACCTTTGGTTCAGGTATGGAATTTAGTGAGTTTGTAGATTTAAACAAACTGGGAGCAGTTGTTACCAAGGGTGTGGCAAATGTTCCTTGGCAGGGAAATCCTACACCTAGAGTTGCAGAAACCTATGGTGGTATGTTAAACGCAATAGGCTTACAAAATCCGGGAATAGATGTATTTTGCAAAAGAGATATACCATTCCTTAAAAAATATGATACTAAAATTATTGTAAATGTATGTGGAAAGTCCACTGAGGATTATGTCGAGGTTGTGGAAAGACTTGGCAATGAGCCTGTAGATATGCTAGAGATTAACATTTCCTGTCCAAATGTAAAGGAGGGTGGCATTGCCTTTGGTCAAAATCCAAAAGCTGCCTTCGATATTACAAAGGAAATAAAAAAATATGCAAAGCAGCCAGTTATTATGAAGCTTAGTCCAAATGTAACTGATATTACAGAAATGGCAAAGGCTGTTGAGGCAGCAGGAGCTGACGCCGTTTCCCTTATTAATACACTTACCGGTATGAAAATAGATATTCATAAGCAGACCTTCGCTCTTGCAAACAAAACCGGAGGTATGTCAGGTCCGGCAGTAAAGCCTGTTGCAGTAAGAATGGTATATCAGGTTGCAAACGCAATTAAATTGCCAATAATCGGAATGGGTGGTATTACAAACGGAGAGGACGCAATGGAGTTTATCCTTGCAGGTGCTACGGCAGTATCAGTTGGAACAGCAAATTTTATGAATGTAAATGCAACCTTAGATGTATTAGCAGGAATAGAAGCTTATATGAAGCAGCATAAGGTTTCAGACATTAATTCCCTTGTAGGCATTGTAAAATAATTGATTAGTTTATCCATTTATGATAGAATGAAAAAAATATTTTGAGTTTGAGTTCATAAGGCTTATTATAAAACTTGAATTTAGGAGGATTAAAAATGGAGCAGTACAAAAAAGAATTCATAGAATTTATGGTTGATTGTGGAGTTTTAAAGTTTGGAGATTTCGTAACTAAAAGTGGAAGAAAGACCCCATTTTTTATAAACACTGGTTTTTACAGAACTGGTGCACAGTTAAATAAACTTGGCGAATACTATGCAAAAGCAATCAATGACAAATATGGAGTTGATTTTGATGTATTATTTGGACCAGCTTATAAGGGAATTCCTCTTACAGTAGCTACAACAATGGCTATTAACAGATTATATGGAGCAGACATTAGATATTGCTCAAATCGTAAAGAGGAAAAGGACCATGGAGATAAAGGTATTCTTCTTGGAAGCCCTATTAATGAAGATGATAGAATAGTATTTATTGAAGATGTTACAACATCAGGCAAGTCTATTGATGAAACCTTACCGATTGTACAGGCTCAGGGTGGAAAGAATATTATTGGTCTTGTTATTTCTGTAGACAGAATGGAAAAAGGAAAAACAGACAAGAGCGCACTTACAGAGCTTAAAGAAAATTATGGTATGGAAACAACTGCTATTGTTACTATGGCAGAGGTTATTGAGCATTTATACAATAGAGAAATCAATGGACAGATTATTATTGATGACGACATGAAGGAAAAAATAGATGCTTACTATGACATATATGGAGTAAAATAGGAGGATATTTTTATGGAAGAAAAGACATATAAGTTAGTGAAAAGAACAGGTGGTTTTTCTATAGTATTGGGCATTCTTTCGATTATTGCAGGTGTAACAATCGGTGTCCTTACTATAGTTACAGGAGCAAAGCTATTAAAGGGAAAATCTAAGATTTTATTTTAGGTGAATATATGAGTATCTTTTTTAGAAAAAAATATAAATTTACAGACAAGAAACATTCCAAAGGCGGTTTAATCGCCTCTGGATTGTTTTTGTTTTCTCTTGTATTTATGGTGGTGGGAGTTTATATGTCCTTTAATAAGCATGGAAACGCCAATATGACAGTAGGAGCGTTAGGTATGGCAGCACTTATTGTAGCACTTATTGGATTTATAGTGGGTATAAAAAGCTTTAAAGAGGACGAGGTATTCCTGCTTTTTCCGTGGATAGGTACTATTGGCTGTGCAGTTATTCTTATTGGAATGGGTGCTATTGTTCTTATAGGGTTATAAAATTTAATAAAGTGAAGTAAAAGGAATTTGAAATGAGTTATAGAGATTTATTTATGCAGGATAATGCTGAGGCAATGGAGAAATTTCAGCTTGCAGTAGAAAGAATAGAACAGATACAAATAGAAAAAAGTGTACCAGATAAATATCAGGACTTTTTCCATAAAGGTTCAAAATTTATTTTAGAGGTATGCAAATTACTTAAATTATCAGAGTTTGACGGAATTAGAAGCTTAAGCATAAAAGAGCTTGCTGCTTTAAATGAAAGACTGTATGCTGATGTAAATACACAAAATTACCAGACCAGCTATACTAATCCAAAATATTGTAATCAGTATTTTGATAATGAATATGCAAAATATTTGTGCTATTTGTATGCAAAAATCCGAAATATGATTCCTTACGCTGTTACCTACAGAGTTAAAGAGGTAACCATATATATGGAGCTTTTTATTGAACTATACAATATTTTTGAAGGTGAAGAAATATCTGAAAAGGAAGTTAAAGAGGCTATATATTGGTTTGAAAGTGATTATACAGATGTATTTTACGAGGATGCAATCAGGTCACAGTTAGATTTAGATATGAACTTCTATTATAGGCTTATAATGGAGGAAAATCTTGAGGACATTAATTACCTATATTACTATGGGAAATATGTATCAGATAATGAAATCAGTTTGGTACAATATATAAATTCTTTGCCATACGAAAAAATAGAAAGTATGGCAGATACCTTTACAGAAGGCTTTAAGAGAGGCTTCGACCTTGCAGGAAAGGATATGTCTATAAAGGACAGAGTTGAAATCAGGTATCCTATGGGCTTTGAAAAGGTTGTAAAACAGGCAATTTCCAATTTTAAAGAGCTGGGCTTAAAGACAATACTGAGACCGGCAGCAATTTCTGGAACATCTTTTAATAAACAATATGAATATGACCATAAGTTTGACGAAGGACTTTTCTTGGATAAGGCATATTGTGACAGAAAACTGGCTGTAGCCAAGGTTACTTTTGAAAAATACAAAAAAGAGGCAGCACTAAAGGCAGGTCCGGCTGTTATTGAAGCTTTTGGAGAAAATCCATTTACACCGGAAAATAATATATATGCCATAAAATTGGATGATAAGCAAAAAAAGCTTAATGCTTCCTTTAGTAATGCTTATGTTCAAACCTATTATGAATATATTAAGGGTGATGAAACCAGCTTTACTATAATAGCTTATCCTATACCAGAAATCGGCAGGGATTTTGAAAGTATTTTTGATGAAACTATTCGCATTAATACCTTAGATGAAAAGTTATATACAAAAATACAGCAGACAATTATAGACACCTTAGATACTGCCACATCTGTTATTGTTAAAGGCAAAAACGAAAATACAACAGATATGACAGTACAGTTAGCAGCACTAAAGGATAAGGAAAAGGAAACCTTATTTGAAAACTGTGTAGCTGATGTAAATATTCCGGTAGGAGAGGTATTTACATCACCAAAGCTTGCAGGCACAAATGGTATTTTAAATGTAAGCAGGGTTTACCTTAACGGATTAGAATACAAAAATCTTACAATTAAATTTGAGGACGGTATGATTAAGGAATATACCTGCTCAAATTATACTGATGAAAAGCAGTCAGTAGATTTTGTAAGGGAAAATCTGTTAAACAACAGAGAAACACTTCCAATAGGCGAATTTGCCATAGGCACTAATACAACAGCCTATGTAATGGCAAATAAATACAATATAGTATATAAATTACCAATTCTTATTGTAGAAAAAATGGGACCTCATTTTGCTGTAGGAGATACCTGTTATTCCTTTGAAGAGGATAATATGACCTACAATCCAGACGGAAAGGCTATTATTGCAAGGGAAAACGAAGTAAGTGCTCTTAGAAATGAAAATCCTGATAAGGCATATTTTGGTATACATACAGATATTACGATTCCTTATGATGAGATTGGCGAAATATCTGCTGTAAGAAGTGATGGAACTAAGATATGTATTATTAAGAATGGTAGATTTGTACTAGAAGGTACCGAGGAACTGAATGTGCCATTTGAAAATAATTAAGGTATTCATTGACTAGAGGTAGCAGATAAAGTAAAATATATAGTTGTATATTATTATGTAAAGGTTGGCAGATATAGATTGCCACGGACTTATGTAAGTACAGGGTGATTATACAAACTTATTACTTTATACAATTTATAATACAAAAATAAAAGGAGATACGAACATGGCTAAAGTTGGTATTATAATGGGTAGTGACTCAGATCTTGATATTATGGGAAAGGCTGCGGATATTCTTGAAGAATTAGGTATTGATTATGAAATGACTATTATTTCAGCACACAGAATGCCAGATATTTTTTATGATTATGCAACTACAGCAGAAGAAAAAGGAATCAAGGTTATTATTGCAGGTGCTGGTGGAGCAGCTCATTTGCCTGGTATGGCAGCAGCTATATTCCCAATGCCAGTAATTGGAGTACCTATTTACACAAAAGCACTTGGTGGTGTTGATTCTCTTTACTCTATAGTTCAGATGCCTTCAGGTATTCCGGTAGCTACAGTAGCTATTAACGGAGGCTTAAATGCAGGACTTCTTGCTGCTAAGATTTTAGCTACAAATGATAGTGAGCTTTTAGAAAAGCTTAAAAAATATAAAGAAGGCATGAAAGATGCTGTTGTAGCTAAGGCTAAAAAGTTAGAAGAGGTTGGACATAAAAATTATACAAAGTAGTATTACCGGATATAATTTGTCCTAATCTATAATCTGTTACATTATGCTTTATATTAAAAGTATAAGGTGACTTAAATAAAAAGGAAGCAGTTATTAACAATACTTCCATAAATGAAAGGAAATATGAAAATGGATTACAAAAACTCAGGTGTTGATATTGAAGCAGGCTACAAGTCAGTAGAGCTTATGAAAAGCGCTGTAAAGGGAACAATGCGACCAGAGGTATTAGGTGGACTTGGTGGATTTTCCGGTGCGTTTTCTTTAGAAAAAATAAAGGAAATGGAAGAACCAATTCTTTTATCTGGTACAGACGGCTGTGGAACAAAGGTAAAGCTTGCTTTTATATTAGACAAGCATGACACAATAGGAATTGATGCAGTTGCTATGTGTGTAAATGATGTTGTATGTGCAGGTGGTGAGCCATTATTCTTCCTTGACTATATTGCTTGCGGAAAGAATTATCCAGAAAAGATTGCTACTATCGTTAGTGGTGTAGCAGAAGGCTGTAAGCAGTCTGGCTGTGCACTTATTGGTGGTGAAACAGCAGAACATCCAGGCTTAATGCCACAGGACGAATACGATCTCGCAGGTTTTGCAGTAGGCGTTGTAGACAAAAAGGATTTAATTACAGGCGAAAATATTAAGCCAGGTGATACACTTATTGGTATTGCATCAAGTGGTGTACACAGCAACGGTTTCTCATTAGTCAGAAAAGTATTTAAGATGACAGAGGAAGCTTTAAATACATATTACGATTCTCTTGGAACAACTCTTGGCGAGGCATTAATCGTTCCTACCAGAATATATGTAAAGGCTCTTAAATCAGTTAAAGAAGCTGGCGTTACAATTAAGGGCTGCAGCCATATTACAGGTGGTGGCTTCTATGAAAATATTCCAAGAATGTTACCAGATGGTGTAAGAGCAGTAGTAAAAAAGGATAGCTACGAAGTGCCACCTATCTTTACAATGCTTATGAAGGACGGCGACATTGCTGAAGAAATGATGTACAACACCTTTAATATGGGTATCGGCATGGTACTTGCTGTTGCCCCTGACGATAAGGAAGCTACAATAAAGGCATTAGAAGCTGCAGGCGAAAAGGCTTATGTTTTAGGACAGGTTGAAGCAGGCGAAAAGGGAGTAACATTATGCTAAGAGTAGGTGTATTGGTTTCAGGTGGAGGTACAAATCTTCAGGCTATAATAGATGGCATTGAAAATGGCTCCATAACAAACACTGAAATAGAGGTTGTTATTAGTAATAACAAAAATGCGTACGCACTAGAAAGAGCCAAAAACCATGGTATTGACAGCCTTTGTGTGTCACCAAAGGATTATGACACAAGGGAGGATTTTAATGCAGCATTAATCCAAGCTCTTGATAGCTACAATTTAGATTTAATTGTACTTGCAGGCTGTTTAGTGGTTTTACCAGAGGCACTTATAAAGAAATATACAGGCAGAATAATCAATATTCACCCATCACTGATTCCGGCCTTTTGTGGAACAGGCTTTTACGGACTTAAGGTTCATGAAAAAGCATTGGAAAGAGGTGTGAAGGTAACAGGAGCCACAGTTCATTTTGTAGATGAGGGTACCGATACAGGTCCTATTATTTTCCAGAAAACTGTAGAGGTATTACCAGACGATACACCAAAGTCATTACAGCAAAGAGTAATGGAGCAGGCTGAATGGGTAATTATGCCTAAAGCAATAGATTGTATTGCAAATGGAAAAGTAGAGATAGCAGATAACAAGGTCATAATAAAAAAATAACATCATTTACATATACATATGGAGGTTGCCATGAAAGTTTTAATAGTTGGAAGCGGTGGAAGAGAACATACGATAGCTTGGAAGGTTGCACAAAGCAAAAAGGTTGATAAAATATATTGTGCACCAGGAAATGCTGGTATTGGCCAGATTGCTGAATGTGTAAACATAGGTGCAATGGAGTTTGATAAGTTAGTAGCATTTGCTAAGGAAAACACTATTGATTTAACTATTATCGGAATGGACGACCCCCTTGTAGGTGGTGTTGTAGATGCTTTTGAAAAGGAAGGTCTTAGAGTGTTCGGACCTAGAAAAAATGCAGCTATACTTGAAGGCTCAAAGGCATTTTCAAAGGATTTAATGAAGAAATACAATATTCCTACAGCTGCATATGAAACCTTTGATTCTCCCGATAAGGCATTGGAATACCTGGAAACATCTAAGTATCCTGTCGTTTTAAAGGCAGATGGATTGGCACTTGGAAAAGGCGTTCTTATTTGTAATACAAAGGAGGAGGCTGTTGCTGGTGTTAAAGAATTAATGGTAGACAAGCAGTTTGGTGCAGCAGGAAATACTATTGTTGTAGAAGAGTTTATGACAGGCAGAGAGGTATCAGTGCTTTCCTTCGTAGACGGAAATACTATAAAGATTATGACCTCAGCACAGGATCATAAGCGTGCAAAGGACGGAGATCAGGGATTAAATACTGGTGGAATGGGAACATTCTCTCCTAGTCCATTTTATACAAAAGAGGTAGATGAGTTCTGCCACAAATACATTTATCAAAAAACTGTAGATGCTATGAAGGCAGAAGGCAGAGAATTTAAGGGCATTATATTCTTCGGATTAATGCTTACAGACGAAGGACCAAAGGTATTAGAATATAACGCAAGATTTGGAGATCCTGAAACTCAGGTTGTTCTTCCTAGAATGAAGAATGACATAGTTGAGGTTTTTGAAGCTTGTATAGATGGAACCTTAGATAAAATCGATTTAGAGTTCGAGGATAATGCAGCAGTATGTGTTGTTCTTGCTTCTGACGGTTATCCGGTTCATTACGAAAAGGGCTTTAAAATTTCAGGACTTGAGAAGTTCAAGGATAAAGAAGGATATTATGTTTTCCACGCTGGTACAAAGCTATCAGGTGATGACATAGTGACAAACGGTGGCAGAGTGCTTGGTGTTGTTGCAAAGGGTGAAAATCTGAAGGCAGCAAGGGCTAATGCTTACGAAGCTACAAAGTTAATTGAATTTGAAAACAAATATATGCGAAACGATATAGGAAAGGCAATCGATGAAGTGTAAGTTTTCAAAGAAAAAAGCCAGTTACATTTGTTATATGCTAATTATATCAATGTTAATTGGCTTTTTTACAAATGATACAAGTGCATATGGATATGATGAAAAACAGGCAGTTGTTGTAGGTGTGTCAGGCTCCTCTTTAAATGTAAGAAATGATGCAGGCACAAGTGGAACAGGTGTTATTGCTTCCTTGCAAAATGGAACAACTGTTACTGTTATAGGGGAAAAGTACGCCTCTGACGGAAGCTTGTGGTACAAGATCAGATTTGACAGTGGAGATAAGACTATAGAAGGCTTTTGTCATAGTATGTATATAGAAAAGATATATACATCAGATGCAGATTTTGAAGAATACTTAAATGAGCAGGGCTTCCCGGAAAGTTACAAGCCGGCACTTAGAAAGCTTCACGAAAAATATCCAAACTGGATATTTAAGGCAGATAATGTAAAATACACCTGGAAGGAAGTTTTAAAGGCTGAAAATTTAATAGGCAGAAGCCTTATAGGAAATGAGCAGATAAGCTCTTATAAGTCAACTGTTGGAGAAGCCTATAACTGGACCACAGGAAAATGGACAGGCTATGATGGAGATGGATGGGTACAGGCATCAAGTGATTTAATAGCATATTGTCTTGATCCTAGAAACTTCCTTGATGAAAAATATATTTTTCAGTTTGAAACCTTAAAATATAATAGTCTATGGCAAAATGAGGACGGTGTAAAGAAGATTATTACCGGAACCTTTATGGGAAACGGCAAAATTGAAAATAATATGACCTACAGCACAGCATTAATGGAGGCTGCTGAAAAATCTGGCGTTAGTCCATTCCACTTAGCTTCAAGCATTAGATTGGAAATAGGAACGACAAATCCATCAGCAATTATTTCCGGAACAGTTGCAGGCTATGAGAGCTATTACAATTACTACAACTGGAATGCCTATGTATCTAATGGAAAGTCAGCTATTGAAAATGGTCTTATTTTTGCAATGAAAACAGATGCTACCACGCTTAGGCCGTGGAATACAAGATATAAGGCTATAGTTGGTGGGGCTATGAAGCTGGGTAATGATTATGTTAATCGAGGACAAAACACTACATACTACAGAAAATTTGATTTAGTATCACCTTATTATCATCAGTATATGACACATGTACTGGCTGCTAAGATTGAAGGGGCAAGAGTTGCTGAGGGCTATACAGACGAAATGAAAAAAAATCTGAGCTTGGAGTTTATTATTCCTGTATATAAGAATATGCCAGCTACAGCCTGTCCTATACCTACAGGTGACGGAAGTCCAAATAATGCACTAAAGACGCTTAGTGTGTCAAATGCTGCACTTACACCAACCTTTAATCCGTCAAAGCCTATTGATACTACAAGCTTTACAGTAACAGTTCCGAACAGTACAAAGACTGTAAATGTAAGTGCAAGTACATATGACAGCAGAGCTTCCCTAAAGGGTACTGGCAACAAAAACCTTAGCATTGGTAACAATAAGGTAGAAATAGTGGTAACTGCCCAGAATGGTGCAGTCCGCAAATACACTATAAATATTATTAGAGAAGAAGGAACTACACCAGAAGCTGCTTATTCAATTTCACTTCCAAAGGATGATAGCACTAAGACTATCAGAGGCTTGTCAGTAAATATGAGCATTGAAGCTGTAAAAAAGAAGTTTAGTGTAAAAAATGGAACACTTGAGATAAGAGATAAAAACAACAATGAAAAAAAATCTGGTGTTGTTGGAACCGGGGATAAGGCTGTAATAGTTGACTTAAATGGAAAGAAGGTATTTGAATATACATTTGTTTTATACGGAGATGTGGACGGAGATGGAATAATTAACATAAAGGATGCACTTTTTATTAGAAAACACAATTTAGGTGAAAGAAAGCTTGAAGGTGTATATTTACTTGCAGGAGATGTAGACCGAGGCAATGACGGAGTTAATATAAAGGACGCATTGATTCTTAGAAAATACAATTTAGGACAGAGAACTATTAATCAGCAATAAAATATGTTAGAAATTCGAGAGGAAAATATCAATGAAACAAAAAAAAGTTAGTAGAGCCTTAATGGTGATTTTATTTTCAATGATTTTTATTGCTGCATATAAGACTATAGCTTATGCAGCAAATGTTAGTGGATCTATTAGTAGTGCTAATGCAGTTATAGGAGAAAATGTAACACTAACAGTTAATCTTTCTTCAAACATTGAAATCTTTGGATTTGATGTGCATATTCAATATGACGCCTCTAAGCTGGATTTTGTTTCAGGAAGCTCTAATATTGCTAGTGTTAATGGTGGAAATGGAAGAATTACTTTATACAGCGATACCTGTTCAAGCAAAAATGTGACAGCAACGCTTGTTTTTAAGGCAAAAGAGGCTGGAAGTCATAATGTATATTTAACAGCAGACAGCTCAGTATATGATAATGATGTTGTAAAAATGAATTTAGTAGCATCTACAGGTGTTATTACAGCAACCAGTGAAGCACCAGTTTCTGCTGACAACAATTTAAAGGATTTAACAGTATATGTTGAGGATGAAAATGGAAATACAACTAATGGCTGGTTCTGGCCAGCTTTCAACAAGGATACTACACAATATTACTTAAATGTTGACGGCAATGCAAAGAAGCTTGCTATAACAGCCAATGCAAATAGTGGAACAAGTACAGTAAGTCTTAATAATCCAGAGCTTGTAGTAGGAAATAATAATATTAATATTACAGTAAAGGCACAGGACGGAAGTACAAAGACCTATGTTATAGCTGTTACAAAGGCTGAAAGGGAAACTGAGTCAGAATCCCAGACTGAAAGTAAAAATCCGGATGAAACTACAGGTGGTGACCAAAATACTTCAAATAAAAAGGTTACTATTGGCAATAAAACATATACTATCACAGATTATAACAACGAAATGACCCTGCCGGAGGGCTATGAAATCGTAGACTATGATTACAAAGGAAATAATATTAAGGCACTTAAGGGCTTAGGTACCGGACTTATTCTTGTGGCATTTGTTGATGACACTTCAAATATAAAAAGCTTTGTATATGATGAAACAGCTGACGATTTTTATAAATTTATTACAGCTAATGTAAAATCAGCTCAATATGTGTTAGTAGATATGCCGTCTGTAGGTGAAAATATTAATATTCCAGCAAATTATACTTTATCATCAATCAATTATGATAATAGTGTATTAGTAGCTTATGTATCGGGAGATAGTAAAATATATATAGTTTCTGCTATTGATTGTAACGGTAAAAAGGGATTGTATTATCTTGATAGCGAAAATAATACTATTATGAGGTATTTTGAAAATGAAAATGCAATAAATACGAACACAAATACTAATAACAATAGTGATTCTGATGAATTATATAAAGTAAAGACACAAAGCAGAATTATACTAATTATTTCAGTAACAATAGGATTGGTTATGCTGGGCGTTATTCTTGCTTTAGTTGTTTCAAGAAAAAATAGCAAGGACGAAGATTTAGATGATGAATATGATGATGAATTAGACGAAGAATATGACGAGGACGAGTATGAGGAAGAACAAGAGGAAGAATATGACGAGGACGAGTATGAGGACGAGTATGAGGACGAGTATGAGGAAGAGTATGACGAGGACAAGTATGAGGAGGAGTATGACGAGGACGAAAGCGAGGAAGAACAAGAGGGAGAAGAGAAAGAGGAAGAACATAACGAGGAAGAACATAACGAGGAAAGAGACAAGGAGGAGCAAGAAGCAGATAATGATAAAAATAATGCAGGGGAAGAAATAAACGAAGAGAATGATAAGAGTAATGGCAAGGAAGAGTTAAATAAAGAAAATAAAAAGGATGAGAAAATAGTAGAGGTTGAAAAATCAAATAACAAATCAGAGGACGACAAGTCAACTGAGAAGGCAGAAAAGGTGGATAATGCAGATAAGGCAGATAACACAGATAACACAGAGCCGGAAGAGCCTATGTCTAACAGTGAAAAAGTAAAGGAATTATTAGATGACGATTCAACCTCACTAAAGGAAGATGAGTTAGATATGGTTTTAGATGAATTGTTAAGCGATATATTAGACGGAGATAATAAATAAGGGGCTAACAGGAGGTGTGGAATATGCAGGAAAAATATACAAAAACTGCTAAACAGGCAATAGAATATGCAAAAACAATTTCAAAAAATTTAGAACATAGCTATGTTGGAAGTGAGCATTTGTTAGTTGGCTTAACAAGTGTTACTGATAGTGTAGCAGCAATTATTTTAAAGAAATATAATGCTACAGAAGAAAAAATTGTAGAGCTGATAGAACAATATATTGCACCTACAAGAAGTGTAGAGGTGCTTGAGCCAGTAGGCTTTACACCTAAGGCTGAAAAATTACTTGAAAATAGTGCAGCTATTGCACAGGAATTTAAAAGCAGACAGATAGGTACGGAGCATATATTGGCAGCAATGCTTAGAGATACTGAAAGTGCTGCACCAAGACTTCTTTATACATTAGGCATTAATCTGCAAAAAATGTATACAGATTTGCTGTCAGCAATGGGAGAGGATACCAGCAAAGTAAAGGAAAGCTTTAGCAATGGCAAGCCTATCCCTGCCAAAAGTAAAAATTCTCTTTCAACCTTAAAGCAATATAGCAGAGATTTAATAGAAGCTGCCAAAGATGGAAGAATAGACCCTGTTATTGGCAGAAATGAAGAAATTGAAAGAGTTTTACAGATATTATCCAGAAGAACAAAGAACAATCCTTGCCTTATTGGAGAGCCGGGAGTAGGAAAAACTGCTATAGTTGAGGCTTTGGCAATAAGAATATTAAATGGAGAGGTTCCAGATAATATTAAGGATATGAAAATTTATACCTTAGATGTAACAGCTATGGTAGCTGGCTCAAAGTACAGAGGAGAATTTGAGGAAAGAATAAAGAGAGTATTAAACGAAGTACGGGAAGCTGGAAAAATATTATTATTTATAGACGAAATACACACAATAATAGGTGCTGGTGGTGCTGAAGGGGCAATGGATGCAGCTAATATTTTAAAGCCTGCATTAGCAAGAGGAGAAATACAGATAATTGGTGCAACTACAATTAGCGAATATAAAAAGCATTTTGAAAAGGATGCGGCACTGGAAAGAAGATTCCAGCCAGTTACTGTAGAAGAGCCAACTAAGGAGGAAACAGTTGAAATCCTTAAGGGACTTAGAACTAGATATGAGGACTTTCATAATGTAATAATTACAGACGAAAGCATTGCTGCAGCAACAGAATTGTCGGCAAGATATATTAATGATAGATTTTTGCCGGATAAAGCAATAGATTTAGTAGACGAGGCTTGTTCAAGAGTAAGTCTGAAGGCAAATAATAAATCAACAGGTGTTAAAAATCTGGAAGAAGAAAAAAGAGCGTTAGAGAAGCAACTGGAGATAGCTCTTACAAAGGAAGCCTTTGATACAGCCACAGATATTGAAAAGCAGCTTAAGACATTAAAAGAGGAAATTGCTAAGGTAAAAAAGAAGTCCTCAAACAATAGGAAAAATAGAAAGCTAAAAGTAACTGAAAATGAAATAGCAGAGGTTGTTGCCGGCTGGACAAAAATACCTGTAAAGAAGCTGTCAGAGGGCGAAAGTGCCAGATTAGTAAAATTAGAAAAGATTTTACACGAAAGAGTTATAGGTCAAAATGAGGCAGTCAGCGCAGTAGCTAAGGCTGTAAGACGAGGCAGGGTAGGATTAAAGGACCCTAAAAGACCAACAGGCTCATTTATGTTTTTAGGACCAACAGGTGTAGGTAAAACAGAATTATCAAAGGCATTAGCAGAGGCAGTTTTTGGTGATGAAAATGCTATAATCCGTGTAGATATGTCGGAATATATGGAAAAGCATAGTGTTTCAAAACTTATTGGCTCACCTCCGGGATATGTAGGCTTTGACGAGGGTGGTCAGCTAAGTGACAAAGTCAGAAGAAATCCTTATTCAGTTATTTTGTTTGATGAAATCGAAAAGGCTCACCCTGACATATTTAATATTTTATTACAGGTTTTAGATGACGGAAGAATTACAGATGCACAAGGCAGAATGATAGACTTTAAAAATACAATTATTATAATGACATCAAATGCCGGTGCAGAGAGAATAATGTCACCTAAAAAGCTTGGTTTTATGTCAAATGAGGATGATAAGGCTGATTACGATAGTATGAAAAAGAATGTTATGGAAGTGGTTAAAACAATGTTTAAGCCAGAATTTATTAACAGAATTGATGATATAATTGTGTTCCATGCTTTATCTAAGGAGGATACAGCAAAGATACTTAACATAATGGAAAAGGAAATTGCTGACAGAATAAAGAAGCAGATGGATATTACAATAAAAATGACACCTGCGGCTAAAAATCATATTTTGGAAACCAGCTACGATAAAAAATATGGTGCAAGACCACTTAGAAGGGCATTACAGAATATGGTGGAAAACCAGTTGGCAGAGGAAATTTTATCTGGCAGAATCAAGCAGTCAGATAATGTTAAAATATCTGTTCATAATAAAAAATTGGTATTTGAAAAAAGCAAATAAAGGTAGAAAAATAAGGCAATTTGATGTATAATTTTCATATCATTTAAATAGGTGAATTATTCTATCGTGATAAATGAATAGAAATACAGGAGGCAGAAATGGCAGTAGTAGAAGAAATTATCCGAGTAGAAAATGATGGTTCAATTAGTTTTGGAAATCATTTATTAGATGTTAAAACAAAGGTTTCAGATTTTGAATTTGACGGAGATTTATATAAGGTCAAAACCTACAATGAAATCACAAAGCTAGAGAAGAATGGTTCGTTTGTTTATGAATCAGTTCCAGGTACTAGCGTACATAATTTAAAGGTTTCTGAAAATAGTATGGAATTTGTTGCTGAGGCAGGTGAGGACGCACAGATTACAGTGGAGCTTGAAAGCGATACAGAATACACATTATTTATTGATGGTGTAAATGCCGGTACAACAAAGAGTAATCTTGGTGGAAAGGTTTCACTTAGTATTGTAGCTGGCAATGGTCAGACCAGTGTTAAGGTTGTAAAGGCATAATACCTTTGGAGGCATAAGTGGCAAAATCGACAATGGTTTACTTTTGCAAGGAATGTGGCTATGAAACTTCAAAGTGGCTGGGGCAATGCCCGGGCTGTGGTCAGTGGAATAGTATGGTAGAAGAACCAGCCAGAAAAAAGGTTGTTGCAAAGGTTTCAAATGTTAAAGAAGGACAATCAAAGGTATCACCTATTACAGATATATCTCTTGAGGCTGAGGAAAAGCTGTCCACAGGATTAGGAGAGCTTGACAGAGTTTTAGGTGGAGGAATTGTAAAAGGCTCACTTATTTTAGTAGGTGGTGACCCGGGTATAGGAAAGTCTACACTTTTGCTACAGGTATGTAAGAATATATCTGAAAGAGATAATAAAGTATTATACATATCTGGTGAGGAATCACTTAAACAGATAAAGATACGAGCTAACCGTATGGGAGAGTTTAGCAGCAATTTATTATTGTTGTGTGAAACATCCTTAGATAATATAGAGGTGACTATTAAAAGAGAAAACCCAAAGGTAGTTGTCATTGACTCAATACAGACTATGTACAAGGAGGATGTGGCAGCAGCCCCGGGAAGCGTTAGTCAGGTCAGAGAGTCTACAAATATTCTCATGCAGATAGCAAAGAACTTTGGTATTTCTATATTTGTTGTAGGTCATGTGACAAAGGAAGGTGTTGTGGCAGGACCTAGAGTTTTGGAGCATATGGTAGATACAGTATTGTATTTTGAAGGCGATAGGCACGCAGCATATAGAATACTTAGAGGTGTAAAAAATAGATTTGGCTCTACAAACGAAATAGGTGTGTTTGAAATGACAAAGGACGGACTTGCAGAGGTACAAAATCCTTCAGAGTTTATGCTGAGTGGCAGACCGGAAGAGTCCTCTGGCTCAGTAGTTGCCTGCTCCATTGAAGGCACAAGACCTATGCTGGTAGAAATACAGGCACTTGTTTGTAAAACCAATTTTGGTATGCCGAGGCGTACTGCCGCAGGCACAGATTTTAACAGGGTAAATTTACTTATGGCAGTTCTTGAAAAAAGATTAGGCTATAATCTTTCACAATGTGATGCCTATGTAAATATAGCAGGAGGAATAAAAATCAATGAACCGGCTCTTGACTTAGCAATAGTTATGGCTATTATGTCCAGCTACAAGGATAGAGCAATCAGCAATAATACAATATGCTTTGGCGAGGTTGGTTTATCAGGTGAGGTAAGGGCTGTAAATATGGCTGAGCAGAGAGTATTAGAGGCGAAAAAGCTGGGGTTTGAAGTATGTATTCTGCCAAAGGTTTCACTTGAAAGCATTGGAAGGATTGATGGCATAAAGCTTATAGGCGTATCCAATGTAAAAGAAGCAGTTTTACAAATATAAAATTTATATTCAGGAGGAAAAGATATGAGTACACAATTAGCAAATGAGGTAATGCAGATAGTTGAGGATTTAGACGCATCTCAGTTAAAATTGGAGAAAAATGCTTTTGATGTAATCAATTCATCAGATACTTCCCTTAATCTTGTAAAGGATGGTATCAATGAAATTGATGTTCTCATTAAGAAAATTGATGACTTAAATCAGTCAGTTAAGGTATCACAGCAATCTATTGAACAAATGAAGGAAGTTTCAAATGTTATTGCAGACTTTGCAAAGGTTATTTCAGGTATTGCAAACAAGACAAATATTCTTTCACTTAATGCTTCTATTGAGGCAGCAAGAGCTGGCGAGCATGGAAGAGGCTTCGCAGTAGTTGCTAAAGAGGTACAGACTCTTGCAAGTCAGACAAAGACTTCATCAGCAGAAATCGCGACAAAAATCAGCGAGGTACAGGATTATGTAAATGGTATGGTTCAGTCTATGAGCGAGATTTACACCAATGCTGAGGAGCAAAACAAAATGGCATCTACAGTTGGAGATTTATTAAATAAAATCTTAGATGCTGCAAATGTTGCAAATGATGTTTCAAGAAACATGGAAAATGAAATAGCATACCAAAGAGATATTACAGATCAGGCTAGAAATACTCTTAACAGATATAGTGAAAAGGAAGAAGCAAAGGATAACATATGTTAGGTTTAAGCAGAATGAAAATTCTACTTTAAGGTTAAAAACATTCTAAGCTTCTATTTGAAGAATAAAGGTTGCACTCCTAAATGTAAAGGTAATGACATTAGGGGTGCAATTTAATGTGATTGTGGTTAAATAAAATTATGCTACCTAAACGAAAGGATATATATGAGCACAAATTGTGATAACTGTAGAAATTACAGATATGATGAGGATTATGAAAGTTATGTGTGTGATGTTAATTTAGATGAAGACGATATGATGAGATTTATTACAGGTACAAACGATAATTGTACATATTTTCAATTAGATGATGAGTATGCAGTTGTAAGAAAGCAGATGTAAATATATAATTATTAAAAAAGGAGAAACAAAGGTGGGTATTAAGGAAAAACTATTTTTTACAGTAAGAAAAATCGGCAGATTGTTTTATCGTGGGCATATATGGCTTATTAGCGATAGAAAAAGCTGTGCAGGTGATAATGGAGAAGCAATGTTTTTGTACCTCAAGGACAAAAAGGTTAAGACAGTTTTTGCCATATCAAAGAAAGCAAAGGATTATGAAAGACTGAAAAAAATAGGATGGGTTGTAGCTTATGATTCAAAGCTATACAAGCTGCTTTTATGTATAGCAGATGTTCATATAAGCTCTCAGCTTATTCATATGGAAAGTCATGAGGAAACACCACAGGTGTTTTTACAGCATGGAATTTCAAATTCCAATATAAGCAAAATGTTAAATCCAGCTTCACATAAAAATTTTTATGTTATTACCACAACTAAAAAGGAGTATGAAGAATTTTGCAGCAGTGATTATTTAATTGATAATAGTCACATATGGCTGACGGGACTTCCCAGAATGGATTATTACTATAATGAAAATAAAGGTAATATAGTAATTTCCTTTACATGGAGAAAAGAATTGCAAGGGTTAAGTGATGAGAAATTAAAAAATACAGATTATTACAAAAGACGGTTATGGTCAGGTAGTGTATACATATGATAAGTTAAAGGAAGCTATAATTAATAGTATTAATAATAATTGTCAAATTGAGGAAAAATATTTAAAAAGAGTTGAGGATAATTTTGTATTTTTTGACGGAAATAATTCTAGGCGTGTTTGAGAAAATTATAAGAATAAAAAATATTAAAAATTGAATACATATTCTTGACAAATTTATAGTAGATTGCTAATATTATGTTAATGCAAAGAGGCGTTATTATATGTGTATATAGTAGCGCCCTTTTTTCATTTAAGTAAGGCTTATTTTTTATAAATATGGTTTTTACTTGTGTGTAACGATGACAAATATAGCAATAATAAAAGAAGATTATTGAAAAATGTGAGGGCCTTTATTGGCACAAGGAGGAACAATGAAGTATACAAAAAAAGATGTTATCAACTTGGTTGAGGAAGAGGATGTTGAATTTATCAGGCTTCAGTTTACAGATATGTTTGGCACTATGAAAAATGTAGCTATTACTGCAAGTCAGTTAGAAAAAGCATTAGACAATAAGTGTATGTTTGACGGTGCCTCTATAGACGGCTTTGTGAGAGTTGAGGAGTCAGATATGTATTTACATCCTGATTTAGATACACTTGAAATATTTCCATGGCGACCACAGCAGGGCAAGGTTGCAAGACTTATTTGTGATGTATATACAAATGCAACTGATCCATTTGAGGGTGACCCTAGATATGTTCTTAAAAAGGTGCTTAATGAAGCAAAGGAAATGGGCTATACCTTTGATGTAGGTACAGAGTGTGAGTTCTTCCTGTTTCATACAGATGACAATGGAAATCCGACAACTATTACTCACGAAAAGGCAGGCTATTTTGATTTAGGTCCGGTTGACTTAGGAGAAAATGCCAGAAGGGATATGGTTTTAAATCTTGAGTCTATGGGATTTGAGATTGAAGCCTCTCACCATGAGGCAGCACCTGCACAGCACGAAATTGATTTTAAATACACAGATGCACTAAGAACAGCAGACAATTTTATGACCTTTAAGTTTACTGTTAAATCTATTGCAAAAAGACATGGACTTCATGCAACCTTTATGCCAAAGCCAAAGACAGGTATAAATGGCTCGGGTATGCACACAAATATGTCATTATCTAAGGACGGAAAAAATATATTTGAGGACGAAAACGGAAAGTATGGTCTTAGCGAGGAGGCATATCATTTCATTGCCGGTATAATGAAGCATATTAAAGGAATGTCAGTAATAACCAATCCACTGGTTAATTCCTATAAGCGTCTGGTGCCGGGTTTTGAAGCACCTGTTCATATTGCATGGTCAAAGAAGAACAGAACTCCACTTATAAGAATTCCTGCTGAAAGAGGTGACGGTACAAGAATAGAGCTTAGAAATCCTGACCCTTCATGTAATCCATATTTAGTGTTAGCTGTATGTCTGGCAGCAGGACTTGACGGAATTAAGCATAAATTAGAATGTCCTAAAGGTATTGATAAGAATATTTTTGAAATGACAGAGAAGGAAATAAAGGAAAGAAACATTGAAAGACTTCCTGCGTCTTTAGAAGAGGCTATTAATGAGTTTGAAAAGGATAGCTTTATTAAAGGAGTTTTAGGAGAGCATATAAGTAACAAATATGTTGAGGCTAAAAAGAAGGAATGGGAGGAGTATGTTGCAGAGGTTTCTGCGTGGGAAATAGACCAGTATTTATATAAATTCTAAGCTAGGAGAAAAATATGACCAATATAGTAGTAGCATTCCCCAAGATTGATGATGCTACTAACATAAAAAACCTCTTAGTTAGAAATGGTTATCAGGTAACTGCAGTATGCACCAGTGGAGCAAAGGTGCTTAGTGCCATTAGTGAATATAATGACGGAATAGTTATTTGTGGATATAAGCTTACAGATATGATGTATTGTGATGTATATGAAAGTATGCCTGAGCAGTTTCATATGATACTTTTAGCATCGCAGGCAAGGATTTCTGAGGCAGAAGGCTCTGGAGTAGTTTCAGTGGTAATGCCACTTAAGGTAAACGATTTGAGAAATACAATCGATATGATATGCGAAGGCATTGAAAGACGACGAAGAAAGCGAAAATTAATACCTAAAAAAAGAAACGAAGAGGAGCAAAAGACCATAGATACAGCGAAGAAAATTCTAATGGAAAAGAATAATCTTACTGAATACGAGGCTCATCGTTATATTCAAAAAACAAGTATGGATAGTGCTACCAATATGGTAGAAACTGCAGAGATGATTATTAGAATTATGATGAATTAGTGTTAGTAGCGTTACAAAAATTGAAATTGAAAAGACATTTGATATGATAGGTAGATGTGACTAACCAAAGGAAAGGAATTAAAATGTTTAAGATTAATGATAATTATACAAAGCTGCCAGGAAGTTATTTATTTTCAACAATAGGAAAAAAGGTAAAGGCGTTTACACAGGCTAACCCGGAAGCAAATATTATTAGACTTGGTATAGGTGATGTTACCTTGCCTTTAGCACCAAAGGTAATAGAGGCACTTCATGGTGCAGTAGATGAAATGGGTAATAAAGAAACCTTTAAAGGTTATGCACCCGACTTAGGCTATGAATTTCTTCGTCAGGCTATTGCTGATAATGATTATAGAGCAAGAGGTGTAGATATTGCTCTTGATGAAATTTTTATTAGTGATGGTGCAAAAAGTGACTCTGGTAATATAGGAGATATTTTTGCTATTGACAATAAAATTGCTGTATGTGACCCTGTATATCCAGTATATGTTGATACAAATGCTATGGCAGGAAGAACAGGTACATATGATCCTAGCACAGAAAAATGGTCAAATGTTATTTATATGCCATGTACAAAGGAGAGCAATTTTGCACCAGAGCTTCCAAAGGAAACACCGGATATTATTTATTTATGCTTCCCAAACAATCCAACAGGTTCAACTATTACAAAGGCTGAGCTTCAAACTTGGGTAGATTATGCTAATAAGGTAGGTGCAGTTATTATTTATGATGCAGCCTATGAAGCATATATCTCAGAAGAAGATGTACCTCATACAATTTATGAGTGTGACGGTGCAAAGACTTGTGCTATTGAAATTAGAAGCTTTTCAAAAAATGCAGGCTTTACTGGAACAAGACTTGGCTTTACTGTTATTCCAAAGGAATTAGTAAGTGACGGTGTAATGCTTAACAGCTTATGGGCAAGAAGACACGGAACAAAATTTAATGGTGCGCCTTATATTATTCAGAAGGCAGGTGAAGCCATTTATACAGAGGAAGGCAAGAAGCAGACAAAGGAACAGATTGCTTATTATATGAATAATGCAAAGGTAATAAGAGAAGGACTTGCTTCGGCTGGATATTCTGTATCAGGTGGTGTCAATGCACCTTATATCTGGCTTGAAACACCAAATCATATGACCTCTTGGGAATTCTTTGATTATCTTTTAAATGAAGCAAATGTTGTAGGTACTCCTGGCTCTGGCTTTGGACCAAGCGGAGAGGGATACTTTAGACTTACAGCGTTTGGAACATATGAAAAGACTTTGGAGGCTATTGAGAGGATTAAGAGGCTTTAAGATATTTATGCAAAAAACTGCAACTGATAAGGCTATGGGCTTATATAAAGATGAAGTTCAAGCTTTCTAGTTTTTCTAATAGAGCGTATGAAAGATAGTTGATTTTATTACATTATCTTTCATAGGCTCTTATTTTGATTTATATGGTTGGATTTTTTGAATATTCGTCATATAATGTTAGCAGGTGTTCGGGTATTGTGAAGGCTCTGGTGCAAGGTGGTAGTCCGAATACAATATAAAATGTAAAAAAGAGAGGTTTTCCTATGAGAGAATTAAACATCGAAGAGATTAATGATAATGTATTTAAGAAGATTGGCAAGGAATGGATGTTAGTTGGAGCAAAAAACGGCAGCAAGGCTAACGCAATGACAGCATCCTGGGGTGGCTTAGGTGTAATGTGGGGCAAAAATGTTGCTTTTGTATTTATTAGACAAACAAGATATACAAAGGGACTTGTAGATGCTTCAGGAAAGCTAAGCTTATCATTTTTTGATGAAAAGTATAAGCCAATGCTTGGTTATATGGGAAAGGCTTCTGGAAAAGACGAAGATAAGATTGCCAATGCAGAGCTTAATATGGTAGAAGGCTATGACTTACCTGTATTTGAAGAAGCAGCTATGACATTAATTTGTAAGTGCCTGTATAGCCAGAAGATGAATGCTGAAAGCTTTCTTGATAAGACCTGCATAGATAAGTGGTATGGAGATAATAATTATCATACTATGTATGTTGTGGAAATTGAAAAGGTGTTAGGCAAATAATGCCATATAGAAGTGACAGGCTTTGAAAATGTAGGTTTTGTGTAGTTTTTGGGGTGAATTTTAAAATTTTGACGAAAAAATGAGAAAAATATGAATATGGCTCTTGTATTTTTCGGGAAATATTTATAAAATAAGAAACGGACAGTTTAAATGCAAATAGATATAAGATGCAAATAAATTTGAAAGGTATGAGGTAACCGAAATGAAAAAATACAAGGATATGAGTAAAGACGAGTTATTAACAATAAAAGCAGCTCTTATGGAAAAGTATAAGGAAGAAGAAGCAAAGGGTCTTAGCCTGAATATGGCAAGAGGAAAGCCTGGATTTTCTCAGTTAGCACTTTCTATGAAAATGCTAGATGAAATTAATAGTGAATCTGATATGCGTACTTTACTTGGAAATGATACAAGAAACTATGGAGATCTTGATGGTATCGGTGAGTGTCGTCAGCTTATGGCAGATATGATGGAAGTAAAGAAGGAGAACATTGTTGTATATGGTAACTCTAGCTTAAATATTATGTATGATACAGTATCTCGTTCTATGACCCACGGTGTAAATGGTTCTACTCCATGGTGTAAGCTGGATAAAGTAAAATTCCTTTGCCCAGTACCTGGATATGATAGACATTTTAAAATTACAGAATTCTTCGGAATTGAAATGATTAATATTCCTATGAATGAAGATGGCCCAGATATGGACCTTGTAGAAAAATATGTAAATAATGATGCAGCGGTAAAAGGTATTTGGTGTGTACCAAAGTATTCTAACCCAACAGGTATTGTTTATTCTGATGAGGTTGTTAAAAGGTTTGCAGCATTAAAGCCGGCAGCAGAGGATTTTAGAATTTTCTGGGATAACGCATATTGTATTCATCATTTATACAAGGACGAGCAGGCAGAAATCTTAAATATTATAGATGAGTGTGAAAAAGCAGGAAATCCAGATATGGTATATATGTTCGCTTCTACATCAAAGATTACATTCCCAGGCTCTGGTATATCAGCAATAGCTACATCACCAAAGAATGTTGAGTTTATTAAGAAGCAGTTGACAGTGCAGACAATCGGACATGACAAGATTAATCAGCTCCGTCATACAAGATTTTTTAAGAATATCGACGGTATGAAGAAACATATGGAAAAGCATGCTGATATTTTAAGACCAAAGTTTGAAGCAGTATTAGACGAGTTTGATAAAGAACTTGAAGGTCTTGAAATAGGAACATGGGTAAAGCCTTTAGGTGGATATTTTATTTCTTTCAATGCTTTAGAGGGCTGTGCAAAGAAGATAGTTGCTATGTGTAAGGATGCAGGTGTTGTACTGACTGGTGCAGGTGCAACTTACCCATATGGTAAGGACCCATTAGATAGCAATATTCGTATAGCACCATCCTTCCCATCAGTAGAAGAAATGGAAGCTGCTGCAAAGATATTTGCACTTTGTGTAAAAATAGTTAGTATTGATAAATATCTTGAAATAGCATAAAAATTTGTAGGTTTGTTAGTGAGATGCTTTAGTTTTGCTAAAGCATCTCGTTTTAATCTTTGAGTATGCCTGAATTATGAGAAAATTATAAGTATAATAATTTGTTGACATATCAAATGGCGAGTGATATAGTAGTTAAGTGTATTATATGATATAATACACTTCGTATAAAATAAGAATTAGAAGATTACACATTAAAAAAGAGTGTATTGTTCATAAGGAGAAATTATGAAAAATGTTTTAAAATTTCTTGAAAATTCGGCAAATCAGTTTCCCAATAAGGAAGCGGTAGTTGATGGAGAGAAGATTATTGATTATACAGGTCTTGTAGAAAAATCAAAGAAATATGGCAGCTATATTGCAAAGTTATGTGAAAGCAGACAGCCTGTAGTTGTGTTTTCTTTTAAAAGTATTCAAACACTTTCGGCAATGTTTGGTGCTGTTTATGCAGGCTGTTTTTATGTACCAGTTAATCCTGAGCAGCCTAATGAAAGAGTAGAGAAAATCCTTGAGGTTTTAAAGGCTCCTTTAGTTATTACAACAGATGAGCTTAAAGAACGAATAGAAGAGATTGGATATAAGGGAGCCATTGCTACTTATACAAAGCTAGAACAGGCTTCATTAGATAATGAGCTTATTTTAAAAAGACAGCAATCTTTAAAGGATGAGGATCCATTATATGGAATTTTTACATCAGGCTCTACAGGAACTCCAAAATGTATTATTGTAAATCATCAATGTGTAGTTGATTTTATAGGACATTTTACACAGACCTTTGGTCTTAAACAGTCAGACAGAATTGGAAATCAGGCACCCTTTGATTTTGATGTATCTGTAAAGGATATATATAGTGCAATTAAGCTGGGAGCAACTCTTGTACTTATTCAAAAAGAGTTATTTGCATTGCCGCCGGGACTATTAGATTATCTGGAGGACAAGCAGGTAACTGTGCTTGTCTGGGCAGTATCAGCCTTATGTCAGATTTCAGGATTGCATGGCTTTGATTATAAAGTTCCAGCCAATATCCATACAGTAATGTTTAGTGGTGAAAAAATGCCAATAAAGCAGTTGACAATATGGCAGGAGGCAATGCCTGATACACGCTTTATTAATCTTTATGGACCAACAGAGATTACCTGTAATTGTACATATTTTCCAGTAGATAGAATTTACAACAAAGAGGAGAAACTTCCTATTGGCAATGCTTTTGAAGGAAGAAATGTGTTCCTTTTAGATGAAAATAGAAAAATTATTACTGAGGCAGATGTTACTGGTGAAATTTGTTGTTCAGGAGAGTCCATTGCCTTAGGCTATTATAAAAATGAAGAACAGACCAATAAAGCCTTTATTATGTATGAATATAAGGGAGAAAATTTAAGGACCTACTGTACAGGTGATTTAGCCTACTATGATGAAAAGGGACGGCTTGTTTTTGCAGGGCGTAAGGATTTTCAAATTAAGCATATGGGTCACCGTATTGAATTAGAAGAAATAGAAAACAATATGAATAATCTTGAGGAAGTGACAAGATGTGTAGTTTTATTTGATACAAATAAAAATAAAATTACAGCCTTTTATTGTGGCAGCGTAGCTCCAAAGGAGCTTCGAGCAATTTTAAAGGAAAAGCTTCCGGTATATATGGTTCCACAAAAAATTAATCAGGTTGATGCTATTCCGCTTACAAAAAATGGAAAGCTTGACCGTAAATATTTCAAAGAATTATTGGAGGTATAAAATGAGTATGACCAAAGATATATATTATGAAGCAATTCATAAATATAGCTCACCTCTTTACATCTATGATTTAGATGCGGCAGGGGAAGAGGTGGAACGCTTTAGAAAGCACCTTGGAAATAATATCAGCCTGTGCTTTGCAATGAAGGCAAATCCCTTTATAGTAGGTTATATGGCTAAAATTGTTGATAAAATAGAAGTATGCTCCTATGGAGAATTTCTTATTTGCAAGAAGCTTAGCCTGCCACCTGAAAAATTGCTAATCAGTGGTGTTTTAAAGGAAACAAAGGACCTTCCGAATATTCTTGAATATTGTGGAGAGAAAAGCATTTACACTATTGAATCAGAGGAGCAGTTTTATTTTCTTGGTAAATGGAGTAATGCTAATAAAAAACATTTAAAGGTCTACATTCGCCTTACAAGTGGAAACCAGTTTGGTGTAGATGAAGGTGTATTCCTGGACTTGGTTAATAAAAGAAAGGAATATGAATACTTAGATATTATTGGTATACATTATTTTACAGGGACACAGAAGCGTCAGACAAAGACCATAGAAAAGGAATTATATCATATAGATGAGTTTATAAAAAAGATTAAGGCTGAAACCGGACACACAATAGAGCATTTTGAATATGGTCCAGGTATTGGTGTTGCATATTTTGAAGGCAAGGATGTGCCGGTACACGAAAATGAAGGACTAAAAAAACTTCAGGAAATCGTATCAAACCTTTCCTTTAAGGGACAGGTTACCTTTGAAATGGGACGAGCTATTAGTGCAGCCTGTGGTGTATATATTACACAGATATGTGACAAAAAGACAAATATGGATATTAACTATTGTATAGTAAATGGTGGAATGCACCAGTTAAATTATGATGGACAGATTAAGGGAATGTATCATCCGTTTATGGAGGTGCTTTCAGAAAACCATATTGCTTCGGATAAGAAATGGACTGTTTGTGGTTCACTTTGTACATTTAATGATGTATTAACTTCAGAAATTTCCTTAGGTGAATTAGAAATCGGGGATTATCTGGTATTTAAAAATGCAGGTGCATATTCTGTAATGGAGGGAATGGCATTATTTTTAAGCCATGAGCTTCCAGCAGTTGCTTTATATAGTAAAGAGCAGGGCTTAGTACAGGCTCGACAAATGCAGACAACATTTCAACTTAACACAATTTAAAGGAGATATACAAATGGAAGAATTATTAGAAATTTTAAATGAAATTGATGACACTATTGATTATGAAAACGAAACAGCATTAATTGATGACCATATTTTAGATTCCTTTGGTGTAATTACACTTGTATCTGAAATTGAAGATGCTTTTGATATTCGTGTAGCTGCAAAGGAAATGGTTCCAGCAAACTTTAATTCTGCTAAAGCCATTTGGGCAATGATTGAAAGATTGCAGGAGAATTAATTATGGCATATCATGAAGCATTATACTTGGCAGTATTTTTACCAATAGTTATGCTTCTTTTCCAGATAATTCCACAAAAGCTTAGACCATATTTGCTTTTAGGAGCCAGTTATGTATTTTTCTGGTCATTTAGCAAGTATTTAATCGTCTATATAATTGCAACATCATTGGTTATTTATGGTGTTGGACTTTGGATTGACAAATTACAAAAGAAATGTAAGACTGCTTGCACTGATTTGTCAAGGGAAGAGAAGAAGGCAGTAAAAAGTCAGTATCTAAAAAGAGAAAAGGCAGTTTTAATTGGAACAATTATTCTTATTATAGGAGTTTTAGTATTCCTTAAATACTCAAACTTCATAATGATTAACCTTAGCTCAATGATTAAGGCTATTAAGTATCAACCTGTAAAGCTGTTTATACCTATTGGTATATCCTTTTATAGTCTACAGGCAATTAGTTATGTAACAGATGTTTATTGGGAGAAAATTAAGGCAGAGCGTAATTTTGGAAAGGTTGCGTTGTTTTTATCATTTTTTCCTCATGTGTTAGAGGGTCCAATCTGTATGTATGATGAGCATATGGAGGCACTTTGGAAATGTGACCGTATTACATATGACAATTTTAAGCATGGATTTATGAGAATTGGCTGGGGCTTAATGAAAAAAATGGTAGTTGCAGACAGGTTATATAAGCTTGTCAGCACAGTTTATAGTGGATATGAAAGCTATAATGGTATTGTAATTATTGTTACTGCGATTTGCTATACAACCCAGTTGTATATGGAATTTTCCGGCTGTATGGATATTGTAATAGGCACAGCTAAAATATTTGGCGTAACCTTACAGGAAAATTTCAGACAACCATTTGTATCAAAAAATGCAGGTGAATTTTGGCGTAGATGGCATATTTCCTTAGGCTTATGGTTTAAAACCTATATTTTTTATCCGGTATCAAGCTCTAAGCTTGTAAAAAAGTGGAACAAGTTTGCATCAAAGAAAATGGGCAAATATGTTGCTAAGATTGGTACTTCGGCCTTTACTTTATTACCAGTATGGTTTTGTAATGGTATATGGCATGGTGCTGAATGGGGATATTTATTTTATGGTTTGTATTACTTTGTAATATTGTTGTTAGAGGTAATCCTGGAACCGGTAAAGGAAAAGCTGCTTTCAATACTTAAAATTGACGCAAGCAATAAAATATGGTCTGCAATAATGATTTTTAAGACCTGGATTATTATATTTACTGGAGAGTTGTTCTTTAGAGCAGAAAAGCTTGATGTAGGAATACATATGTTTAAAAGCATATTTAAGGATTTTTCGTTAAAAGCCTTATGGGACGGCTCACTTCTTCATATTGGCTTAAGCAGTGCAGACTTTGCCTGTGTAATACTATTTACCATGATGGTTGGCATTGTTGGCCATTTCAAGGAGAAGCAGGTTGATATATATAGCAAAATTGATAGTTGGAAAACACCAGCAAGATGGGCATTATATTATGCTGTTATTTTTGCAGTAATTATATTTGGTGCTTATGGAACTGGATATCAGAAGGTGGATTTGATTTATGCAGGTTTCTAATACAATAAAAAAATTATTACATGTAGCCTTGTTTTTTGTTGTTCTGGTTGTATTATTGCTTATAACATCACAGATATTCTTTTTCTTCGGAAAAAAGTCTGCTGGCAAGGTACAGGACCGTAATACTAACATTACAGGAATTCAGGTGGAAAAAGAGAATACTATTGATGTATTAGTGTTGGGCGACAGCTTAAGCTATACATCTATTTCTCCAATGCAGCTGTTCGATGAAACTGGTGTAACCTCTTATGTTGTAGGCCAGCACGCACAGCGGGTTTTTGAAACCTATACAGCATTGGAAAAGGGCTTGGAAACACAAAATCCAAAGGTTGTATTAATTGAAACAAATCTTTTTTACAGATATAAAGGAAATGAAACACAGTTAAAAATATTTGAGGATGTTCAAAATGTATTTCAAATTTTCCGTTACCACAATGTATGGAAGCAGATGTTTTATGACGCAACAGATACAAGGTGTGATTATAAAGGCTTTATAATTCGTGATTGGGCAAGTGCCTATAAGGGAAGAAGCAATTATATGGATAGCAGTAGTCAAAAATCCTCTAAGGAGGTAAAAAAATATGTTTATGAGTATATGGATAAAATGGTAGCTTTATGTAAAGAGAGAAATATTCCAATTCTTTTATTTAGCGCACCTTCTCCAAAATGCTATAATAGTGAAAAACATAATGGACTTGTGGAATTTGCCCAAAAGTATGATGTAGATTACATAGATTTAAATGAATATGTAAAGGACATTGGTATAGATTGGAAAAAGGATACTACAGATAAGGGTGACCATTTGAACTTATATGGGGCACAAAAGGTAACAACCTATATGTCAAATTATTTGGTTACTCATTATAATCTTACAGATTTTAGAGGAACTGAGCTGGGGGCAGAGTGGAGTAAGCTGGTAGACCAATATAAAAAGGATATTGCCAAGAAAGAAGATAAGCTTTTATAATTAAAATAAAAACTGGATACGGATGCTTTATTGATATGTTAAAGCATTTGTATCCAGTTGATTTTTATTTAAAGCAACAGCTTAAAATTCTTCATAGAAACGGCGTGTATTTTCAATTTCCTCAGTAATAGTTGCACCTGCCCGCTTTAGTGCAGCTATCTGATTATTGATTTCCTTGATTTTTTTAAGCTTGTTTCGCTGGTATTTCATCATAGCCTCCTCAAATATAGGCTGGGAAGAAATCTTAGAGCGAATATCCTTATTGTAAGGACAATAGGTAGCAAGAATCCTTCTGGCTACTTTGTTTAGTCTTATAGCACCTGCCGCTTCATAGCGGATATATATAATGTAATCATAAACAAATATTTCACGCATATTGTTTCTGCATCTTGTAATCTGGTTTTTAAGAGCTTCCTTTTTTTCGGCTGAAAGCTCCTTATTTTTTCTATAGAACTGAATGTAATCACAATATTCACTTGTAAGGGAAGGTACCTGAATGTTGTTCCAAGAGCCGCCATATAGAGTTTTACACAATTCAAATCTAAAACGGCCAAAAAGTGTAACCATTACATCTTCCAGTTTTCCTGAAAACAGAGCCGGCAGAAGAAAACGGCCTGCACTGTTTACACGCTTTCCAGAGGTTTCCTGCCACATAATACCGTTTGTACCAACTGTAGGGAATAATATAAAAACAGGGAAAACCTCCTTTTGGATATTAGCCTTTTGTATTTTGTTTTCTACATCTGAATATAATATTTCTCGGTAGAAGATAGAGTAATCAATGGAATTAAGTGCATTTACGGTGTTGTTTACAGCCTCTGCTGTTAATACCATATTTTTAATATCCTTATCAAAGGCGTGCATATGTAACATAGGGAAGCAGGAAAGTACATTTCCGTTTACCAGTCTTAAATTATATTTTAAGAGATTTTGAATTTCAAAACGCACTTTAAGCTCGTTGTTGCTGAGAAGCTCTTTTTCCTTTGCAGAGGTAATAGCTTCAGTTTTTTTTCTTTCACGGATAGAGTCGGCGTAGTCCATATCAAACTCATTTTTTGAGGTAGGCTCAACACCATCATATACACGAAGCAGCCAATCCTTCATACGATATACAGCACATGGCTTTGAAGGAGTAATATTTCCTATTGAAATAATTGCTTCAATTTGTGAATCGGTAAGTAATCCCTCGTCCATAAAACCAAAGTCCAAAAAAAGCTCTACAAGCTTTAAATCTGAACGGTCTGTGGCTTTTGCGTAATTTACAAAAACACCTTCATACAGCTTGAAAAAGGCTTCTGTAAACTCTTTACGGAAGCGCCTTACAGTATCATCCTTTGAGGTATAGTCAGATAACTGTTTAAATTTGCCTACTAAGCCTTCGTAGTAATAATAGGCAGGCTCATCAAGTCCGGCAAAATTACAGAGAGTATGAAGTGTATTAGTTACATCTATTGGAGCTTCTGTGATATTATCAGTTGAATTTGTATCATCATCAGCTAATATATCAGAATTGTCTTCTGCAACCGTATCGGATGAAGCCTCTTCTGTAGATAAATTACTTTCTTCACTATCAGTAAAATCGTCCATATTTTCTACCACAAGAAAGTAAAAGTTTACACGGTTGTAATCAATATCAATTAAGAGACCTGTGTTGCTGCGAATGTCCTCATCAATGTGAGTTATTACATTTTTCATATCAGTAAGCAGCTGTAGTAATTCACCTTTGTATTTTCCTGGTGCCTTGTCAGCCAGTCTTGCAACCAGTGAGAAAAGACAATGCTCACTTTTGCTGGCAAATAAGGATATAATAGTTTTAAGGTAATAAACCATATCATCATAGGCTGTGTACATATCGTTAATAATATCAGCCTGAATTTTTAAGAATTTTTCTCCATTGGCTTTAATAAAAGTATTTGCCCTTGGTCTGCTGTGGGATAGCTCCTGAAATACCATATAGTTTTTACAGAAGTTCTGTGCATCAAATTTAAAATTAGAAGCCTTGTGAGGCATCATAAATTCCTCACAGGGTATTTGTGTATGCTCACAGCATACAAGGTATCTTTTGTGCATAGCAATAATAGAGGAATAAAAATCCTCTATATCACTATATAAGGTCTGGTACATATCGTGAAGCTTTGTAATAAAAACACATAGCTCAAAGGATATGGACATATGTATAGCCGGATTTGTAGTAAGAAACTCATATAAGCCTAAAGGGGAATCTGCACTAATCGGCAAAACCCTGCTGCCAGCCTTTACAGTATAATCACCACTATAAAAGCCGTTGTATAAGTCCTTTAGACCGATAAACTCACCAGCCTGTATTATTTCATCCTCGTTAGCCTCCTTTAATACACTGCCTTCTGCAACAAAGACAATAAACTCAACCTCATCACCTGCTTCAAAGATAAGAGTATCTTTATCAAAAATATTTGTTTTTCCTGTAATTAATCCCATAGTATACCTCAAGTTCATATTAATAATACTATTTTACTCTAAAACTAAGTGAATTACAAGACAACATTTTTGTTGACAATAGGTTGATAAAAATGTAATATATTGTATTAGGTGTACTGTTTTTACAGATACTATATATAAAATAGGATTTAATCTTAAAGCCTTCTGTGATTAAAAATCAGGTGCTTTATATTAGACTAGAATATTCAAATGCTATGAAGGAAACTCATACTATGGATAGTCGCCACAGGGAGTCAGAGCCGTGACTGGAAGCTTTGATGCTGACTTATATTATGGGAACGCTCTGGAGCAGACATATTGAAATATATTTGTATATGTAGATATGTTCGTGTCACGCGTTAAGTGAAAGAGTGCAGAAGCCAAGAGGCAGAATATGACTTCTGAATGCGGGTGGTACCGCGGATTACAAGGTTAATTCGTCCCGGGATACTTATAGTATCTCGGGGCTTTTTATTTATATCAGGGATTACCCTGTAATCTCTATATGATTTATGATAAAGCCTGTTATATTTGAGAATACTCATAAAAAATAGACACCAGTAAATATTAATTTAAAAATAAAGAATATAAAAAGGAAGGAAATGAAGATGACAAAGTCAAACATTTACAGAGATGTGACACTTAACAATGTATTAGAAAGTGATATTGGAAAGAATATCAGAATTGCAGGTTGGGTAGAAAATATTCGTGACCACGGTGGTGTTTCGTTTATTGATTTAAGAGATATGTACGGTGTTGTACAGGTTGTATTAAGAGATACAAGTCTTTTAGATGGCATTGTCAAGGAGGATTGTATAGCTATAGAGGGTTTAGTGGAAAAAAGAGATGAGGAAACCTACAATCCCAAAATTCCTTCTGGTACAATCGAAGTAGAAGCAAATAAAATTACTATACTTGGTAAGGTATATACACAGCTTCCATTTGAAATTCAGACCTCAAAGGAAATCAGAGAGGATTTAAGACTTAAATATAGATATTTAGACCTTAGAAATCAAAAGGTTAAGGACAATATGATTTTCCGTTCTAATGTTATCAGCTTCCTTAGAGAAAAAATGACACAGATGGGCTTTATGGAAATCCAGACACCTATTCTTTGTGCATCATCTCCAGAAGGAGCAAGAGATTATATTGTTCCATCAAGAAGATATAAAGGAAAGTTCTATGCGTTGCCACAGGCTCCACAGCAGTATAAGCAGCTTCTTATGGTATCTGGCTTTGATAAGTATTTCCAGATTGCACCTTGCTTTAGAGATGAGGACGCAAGAGCTGACCGTTCTCCGGGAGAATTTTATCAGTTAGACTTTGAAATGAGCTTTGCTACACAGGAGGATGTGTTTGCTGTTGGTGAAGAAGTGCTTACAGCTGCCTTTGAAAAGTTTGCACCAGCAGGCTTTGAAGTTACAAAAGCACCTTATCCAATCATTAGCTACAAGCAGGCTATGTTAGAGTTTGGTACAGATAAGCCAGACCTTAGAAACCCTCTTAGAATTATAGATGTAACAGAATTTTTCCAGAAATGTACCTTTAAGCCATTCCACGGAAAGACTGTCAGAGCTATTAAGGTTCATGCAGATATGTCAAAGGGCTTCCACGAAAAGCTTCTCAAGTTTGCAACCTCTATAGGTATGGGTGGACTTGGATATTTAGAGGTTAATGAGGATATGTCTTACAAGGGACCTATTGATAAGTTCATTCCAGAGGATATGAAGAGTGAGCTTATTGAACTTGCAGGTCTTGTAGCAAGCGATACAATCTTCTTTATTGCAGATAAGGAAGAAAAAGCATGCTTATACGCAGGCCAGATTAGAACAGAGCTTGGTGAAAAGCTTGATTTAATTGAAAAGAACGCATACAGATTTTGCTATATAAATGACTTCCCAATGTTTGAATACAATGAGGAAGAAAAGAAGATTGGCTTTACACATAATCCATTCTCAATGCCACAGGGAGGCTTAGAGGCACTTAATACAAAGGACCCACTTGATATTTTGGCATACCAGTATGATATTGTATGTAATGGTGTTGAATTATCCTCAGGTGCAGTTAGAAATCACGATATGCAGATTATGGTTAAGGCATTTGAAATCGCAGGATATGACGAAGAAGTATTAAAGAACAAATTCGGAGCATTATACAATGCCTTCCAGTTTGGCGCTCCACCACACGCAGGTATGGCACCAGGCGTTGACCGTATGATTATGCTTCTTAGAAACGAAGAAAACATTAGAGAGATAATACCATTCCCAATGAGTGGTACAGCACAGGATTTAATGTGTGGTGCACCAAACGAGGTAACAGAGCAGCAGCTGCGTGAGGTACACATTAAAGTGCGTCAGTAATTTAATTTGAAAGGAGTAACCTTATGGCAAATGTTATTTCAGATGAAACAATAGATTATGTTGGAATTCTTGCTAAGCTTGAGCTTAATGCTGAAGAAAAAGAGCAGGCAAAAAAAGATATGGAAAGTATGCTGGATTATATTGATAAGCTTAATGAGCTTGATACAACCGGCGTAGAGCCAATGAGCCATGTATTTCCAGTTAATAATGTGTTCCGTGAGGATGTAGTAACTAATGGAGATGATAGAGAAAACATTCTAAAGAATGCTCCAGATGAAAAGAATGGAATGTTTAATGTTCCAAAGACATTTGATTAAGGAGGCAATTCATGGGCATTTTAGATTATACAGCAGTACAGCTTGCCAATAAAATTAAAGCACATGAGGTATCAGCTATTGATGCCACAAAGGCTGTTCTTGAGCAGATTGATAAAACTGAAAATGAATATAATTGTTATGTAACTATTGATAAAGAAGGTGCATTAAAGCAGGCAGAGGAAATTCAAAAGAAAATTGATGCAGGCGAGCTTCAGGAGTCACCTTTAGCAGGTGTTCCGGTAGCTGTTAAGGATAATATGTGTACAGAAGGAATGCTTACTACCTGTTCATCAAAAATATTAGGAAATTTTATACCTACATTTTCAGCCGAGGCAGTTATTAATTTGCAAAAGGCTGGTGCCATTATCATAGGTAAAACAAATATGGACGAATTTGCAATGGGTTCTACTACTGAAACATCTGCATTTGGCCCAACAAAAAACCCAGTAAATCCGGAGCATGTACCAGGTGGTTCTTCAGGTGGCTCTGCTGCAGCAGTTGCAGCTAATGAATGCTTTTATGCACTTGGTTCAGATACAGGTGGATCTATTAGACAGCCAGCAGGCTACTGTGGAGTTGTAGGTATGAAGCCAACCTATTCAACAGTTTCCCGTTATGGACTTATCGCCTATGGTTCTTCTCTTGACCAGATAGGACCTTTATGTAAGGATGTTACAGACTGTGCTACTATACTTGAGGTAATAGCATCACATGACCCAAAGGATTCTACATCAGTAGATAGAAAGGATACAGATTTTACTACAGCATTAGTAGAAGATGTAAAGGGAATGAAGATAGGTATTCCAAGAGATTATTTAGGCGAAGGTCTTGATGAAGAGGTTAAGACAGCTATTCTTAAAGCAGCAAAGGTGCTTGAGGAAAAGGGTGCGATAGTTGAAGAATTTGATTTAGGATTAGTTGAGTACGCAATTCCGGCTTATTATACAATAGCTGCCGCAGAGGCAAGTTCAAATCTTGAAAGATTTGACGGTATAAAATATGGCTATAGAACAAAAGAGTTTACAGATTTACACAATATGTATAAGAAAACCCGTTCAGAGGGCTTTGGACCAGAGGTAAAGCGAAGAATTATGTTAGGCTCCTTTGTACTTAGCTCAGGCTATTATGATGCTTATTATTTAAAAGCCTTAAGAGTAAAGGCACTTATCAAGAAGGCATTTGATGAAGCCTTTGCTAAATATGATGTTATCTTAGGACCTGTAGCACCAACTACAGCACCAAAGCTTGGCGAAAGCTTATCTGACCCAATTAAGATGTATCTTGGAGATATTTATACAATATCTATAAACTTAGCAGGGCTTCCAGGTATTTGTGTTCCATGTGGTAAGGACGCTAAGGGACTTCCTATTGGTTTACAGTTAATTGGCGATTGCTATAAAGAGAAAAATATAATAAAGGCTGCATATACTTACGAGCAGGCAAGGAAGGAGGACTAATATGAGTAAAGCATATGAAACAGTTATTGGTTTGGAAGTTCATGTAGAGCTTGCAACAAAGACAAAGATTTTCTGTGGTTGTTCCACAGCCTTTGGTGCTGCACCTAATGCACATACTTGTCCTGTATGTACTGGTATGCCGGGAAGTCTTCCTGTATTAAACAAGCAGGTAGTAGAATATGCAGCGGCAGTAGGCTTGGCTACAAATTGTAAAATAACACAGTATAACAAATTTGATAGAAAGAATTACTTCTACCCTGATAATCCACAAAATTACCAGATTTCACAGTTATATCTTCCAATCTGCCGTGACGGTAAGGTAGAAATTGAAACTGAAAAGGGTAAGAAATTCATAGGAATACATGAAATTCATATGGAGGAGGACGCTGGAAAGCTTATCCACGATGAATGGGAGGATTGCTCCTTAGTTGACTACAACCGTTCAGGTGTACCTCTTATTGAAATCGTATCTGAGCCGGATATGCGTTCAGCAGAGGAAGTAATAGCTTATCTTGAAAAGCTTAGACTTATAATCCAGTATCTCGGTGCTTCTGACTGTAAATTAAATGAAGGCTCTATGAGAGCAGATGTTAATTTATCTGTTAGAGAGGTAGGTGCTGAAAAATTCGGTACTCGTACTGAAATGAAAAATCTTAATTCTTTTAAGGCAATTCAAAGAGCCATTGAGGACGAAAGAGAAAGACAGATTGACCTTATTGAAGAAGGCAAGAGTGTTGTTCAGGAAACAAGAAGATGGGACGATACTAAGGGCTATTCTTATGCAATGAGATCAAAGGAAGATGCACAGGATTACAGATATTTCCCAGACCCAGACCTTACACCAGTTGTAATCAGTGATGAATGGATTGCAGAAATAAAAAGCAGACAGCCTGAATTTAGAGATGAAAAGAAGGCAAGATATATTAGTGAGTTTGGACTTCCGGAATATGATGCTGATATTATTACCTTACACAAGAAAATGGCTGATATTTTTGAAAAAACAACAGCTATCTGTAAGCTTCCAAAGAAGGTAAGCAATTACCTTATGGGTGAAACAATGAAGCTATTAAAGGCTGCAAACAAAGAGCCAGAGGATATTGATTTCTCACCAGAAAACTTTGCAAAGCTTATAGTGCTTGCTGAAAATGGAACAATTAATGGCTCTGTTGCAAAGGATGTATTCAAGAAAATCTTTGAAGAGGACATTGACCCAGAAAAGTATGTTGAGGAAAACGGACTAAAAATGGACAATGACGAGGATGCACTTAAAGCAACAATAGAAGAAATTGTAGCAAAAAATCCACAGTCAGTAGAGGACTACAGGAATGGTAAGGATAAGGCAATCGGCTTCCTTGTAGGTCAGACTATGAAGGCAACAGGCGGCAAGGCAAATCCAGGGGTAGTAAATAAGCTTTTAAAGGAAATTTTAGCAAGATAAAGATTTTTGAATATTAAATTATCAAGGCTGACAGCTTTTTGAATATTTTCATACAAGCTGTCAGCCTTGTTTGGTTTATATGAAAGAAAAATTGATGAGTACTATAGATATGATATTCATAAAAGTAATTCTATAATTCTATAATAAAAGTGTTAATTCTATAATAAAAGTGTTAATTACTTACAAATTTGTTGCAATAATGTAGACTGAATTTAGTTATATATTCAGTAAATAAAATTCTAGTAGATTATCCATTGGGTAGGAGGTAGTTTTATGAAAAAATTTTTTCTATTATGTTTAGCAATGTTAATGGTTGTTTTAGCAGGATGTGAAAATTCACAACAGAAACCAATTGGTTATGAGAATGGTAATGTCCAAAATATGTATGTATACTACAATGACACATTATACATATACACAGGCCATAACAACAATATATCTGAAAGTGAAATTACAAATATATACAAAAATTATGTAAAGGTTGGAAGCATAGAAAAAAGAAGCGACAAGGAAATGCCAAGTGAGGAGCTTGAGGCAGCAAATATTGAAAAAGGCACAGCAGTTTATGCTAATAAGGAAGATAATTCAAAAATACTTGTTTACACTACAGAGGTACTCGAACTTGAAAAGGTAGAGGAAAATAAAACAAATAGAAGTAAAATATTTGAAGAAACATTTTTTGAAAATGTTGTTAGTGTAAGTATGTTATATAGAGATAAGATTTTAACTGACCAAGAGGAGATTAATCAAATATTAAAAATATTAGAAAGTGTTGAAAACAAAAAGTCAGAAGAAAAAATAGAAGATGTTTATGGTTCGTTGGGTTTAGAATTTACATATGAAAATGGAGATAAAAAAAGAGTTGCATTTACAGGAAATTTGATTAATTATAATGGTGTAACCTATGTATTTAATGAGGAGAGCTATAATACAATTAATAATTTATTTTCAGAATAAGGTGTATAAAAATATAAGGATTAGAGTAGATAGTTGACTATTATTTATGGCTTGCTAGAAAACTAAAATAGGAAGGCAAGACCGTTTGTTTATTAAGCATAGAGGACTTTCGTGTTTTTCTTAGGGGATGCCATAAAGATAAAGTAATAATGCAAAGCAATGTCTGAGCATTGTAACTTACAGCATTTTAGTAACTTACATTGCGAGTTTTGCTTTGCATTATTTAATATCAAATATCTTTATGGCGTCCCCTTAGAAAAACTAGAAAGTATGAACCAGTTTAATAAACAAACGGTCTTGCCTTTCTATTGCAGGGTTACTCATTCCAACAAATAGTAGTCTATTTTTGTAGTTTTATCCCCAAACAAACAAGAAGCTTAAGATTATTATTTGCCTAGCTATTTTTAAAACATCTCAATTTTCTAGCCTAATGACACCCCTGTATACAACTGATAATATTTTCCCTTCTTTTCTATAAGCTGTTCGTGAGTGCCGCGCTCAATTATCCTTCCAGCTTCAAGAACAATAATACAATCACTATTTTTAACTGTAGAAAGTCTATGTGCAATTACGAAGGTTGTTCGTCCCTTCATCAGCTTATCCATACCACTTTGTACAAGCTTTTCTGTATGTGTATCAATAGAGCTTGTAGCTTCGTCCAGAATAAGTACAGGTGGGTCGGCGATAGCAGCTCTGGCAATGGCAAGCAGCTGTCTTTGACCTTGGCTGAGGTTTGCACCATCACCAGTTAAGATAGTGTCATAGCCATTTGGAAGTCGTTTAATAAAGCCGTGGGCATTGGCAAGCTTTGCAGCAGCAATAACCTCTTCGTCAGTAGCATCAAGCTTTCCGTATTTAATATTATCCTTTACAGAAGCAGTAAATAAATGAGTATCCTGTAAAACAATACCTAGGGAATGACGCAAATCATCCTTTTTAATCTTGTTAATATTAATTCCATCGTATCTGATTTTACCGTCCTGAATATCATAAAAACGGTTAATAAGGTTTGTAATAGTAGTTTTTCCTGCACCAGTTGAGCCAACAAAGGCAATCTTCTGACCAGGAGTAGCATATAAATCAACATTGTGAAGGACAATTTTTTCTGGAGTGTATCCAAAATCTACATCATCAAAAACCACATCACCAGTAAGACGAATATAATCAGTAGTATCAGTATCTTTGTGGTAATGCTTCCATGCCCAGATACCGGTTCTTTCCTTGCTTTCCTTTATTTTGCCATTTTCAATAGCAGCATTTACCAAAGTAACATAGCCATCATCAGTTTCACTTTCTTCATCAAGAAGTGCAAAAATACGCTCTGCACCAGCAAGAGCCATAACAACACTGTTTAGCTGCTGGCTGACCTGATTAATAGGCATATTAAAGCTTTTATTAAAGGTTAGAAAGCTTGCTAATTTACCTAAGGTAAAGCTGCCAATATTATTTAAGGCAAGAATACCACCAAAAATAGCACATACAACATAGCTTACATTTCCAAGCTGTGCATTAATAGGGCCGAGTACATTGGCAAATTTGTTGGCATTATTAGAGCTTTCAAATAAAGCATCATTTAATTTATTAAAATCCTCAATAGCTTCATTTTCGTGGCAGAAAACCTTAACCACCTTCTGACCATTCATCATTTCCTCAATATATCCATTAACCTTGCCTAAGTCCTTTTGCTGGGCTGCGAAGAACTTACCACTCCTAGAAGCAGCAGCTTTTGTGGCGAACAGCATAATTGCAACCATTACAAGAGTTAAAATTGTAAGAGGAATATTTAAGAAAATCATACTTAAAAATACACTTACAATAGTAATAAGACTTGATAAAAACTGTGGCATACTCTGACTAATCATCTGTCTTAGGGTATCAATATCATTTGTATAAGTAGACATTATGTCACCATGGGCGTGAGTGTCAAAATATTTAATTGGTAAGGACTGCATATGAACAAACATATCAGTACGAAGATTTTTAAGAGTACCCTGTGTAACATAAACCATAATTCTTGTGTAAATGTAGGTACATAAAGCGCCTAAAAGATAGAAGCAGGCAACACGCAAAATTGCCTTAATAAGAGGGGCAAAATCGGCAACACCTGATTTAATCATAGGAGTAATATAATTATCAATAAGGCTTTGGGTAAACCAGGTACCCTGTACATTTGCAAGAACACTTCCTAATATACATATAACAACAATAATTATATGAGCTAAGTAGTTCTTCATAATATATTTCATAAGACGGACAAAAAGCTTGCCGGCATTATCAACTTTTTTGCCATTAATTCTAGCAGCAGGTCCTTTCATTGGTCCATTAGCCATTAATTGTCACCTCCGTTTTCATCAAAATCACCGCTGCCGCCAGTTTGAGCTTCGTATACATCTCTGTATATTTCACTTCTTAAAAGCAGCTCATCGTGTGTGCCAAAATCAGAAACCATTCCCTCATCCATAACAATAATCCTGTCAGCATTTTTTACACTGGAAATACGCTGGGCGATTATAAGCTTTGTAATATTAGGAAGCTTATTTGCAAAGGCCTCTTGGATTTTGGCATCGGTGGCAGTATCAACTGCTGATGTTGAATCATCTAAAATTAAAATTTTCGGATTTTTAAGTAATGCTCTGGCAATACAAAGTCTTTGCTTCTGACCACCTGAAACATTAGCACCACCCTGTTCAATATATGTATTATATTTGTCCGGGAAGTTTTCAATAAATTCACTGGCACAGGCAAGCTGGCAGGCTGTTATACATTCCTCATCACTTGCATCAGGGTTACCCCAGCGCAGGTTTTCAAAAATAGTTCCACTAAATAAAACATTTTTCTGTAAAACTACAGCAACCTGATTTCTAAGAGTAGTAAGGTCATACTCTCTTACATCAATGCCACCTACACATATTGAGCCGGAGCTTACATCATAAAGTCGGCTGATTAGGTTTACCAGAGAGGTTTTTGCACTGCCTGTTGCACCAATAATACCAATAGTTTCGCCAGATTTTATTGAAAGATTAATATTTGACAGGACATAGTTTTCACTATCCTTTTTGTAAGCAAAATCTACATTGTTAAATTCAATGCTTCCGTTTGGAACATCCATAACGGGGTCAGTTGGATTAACAAGGTCTACCTCTTCATTTAAAACCTCAGCAATTCTTTCGGCAGAAGCCACACTCATTGATAACATTACAAATATCATTGAAAGCATCATAAGGCTCATTAAAATATTCATACAATAAGCAAGTAAGCTCATTAAATTACCGGTAGAAAGCGTATCTGAAACAATCATTTTTGCACCTAAGTAGCTGATACCTAAAATACAGGCATAAACAGTAAGCTGCATCATAGGGGCATTGCAGGCAACAATATTTTCAGCCTTAACAAAAAGATTGTATACATTTTCTGTAGCCTTTATAAATTTGCTCTTTTCATAATCCTCTCGTACATAAGCCTTAACAACTCTTATAGAAGAAACATTTTCCAAAACACTTGCATTTAAGTCATCATATTTTTTAAATACATTATTAAAATATTTTGTAGCCTTAACAATGACTAAAATAAGTGCTGAGCCTAAAACTATAACAGCAATTAGATAAATGCTTGCTAATTTGGCGTTAATAAAGAAGGACATTGCCATAGCACAAATAAGTGATATAGGCGCTCGTACGCACATTCTAAGTAACATCTGGTAAGAGTTTTGAACATTAGTAACATCTGTAGTAAGACGGGTTACTAAACCGGCAGTTGAGTATTTATCAATGTTGGAAAAGGAAAAGGTCTGGATTTTTGCATACATTGCCTTTCTAAGATTTTTCGCAAAACCACAGGAAGCCTTAGCACCATATATTCCACCAAGAAATCCTGCAAGAAGACCTAATAGGGAAACTGCTACCATAATTCCACCAATAATGTAAATGTGCTTCATATTACCTTTATCAACACCATCATCAATAATTGAAGCCATAAGAAATGGAATAAGTGTTTCCATAAAAACTTCAAATACCATACATATTGGAGTAGCAATAGAGGCCAATGTATACTCCTTTATATGGGAAGCTAATGTTTTTAACATAAATCATCCTCCTTAATTGAGTTTTTGTTTATAGGAAGATTTTTAAATCTGAATTTCATATTATCATCAATATTTTTTTCAATAATAGAAATAACCTTTAAAAAGGTATCTAAATCTTCTTTAGTAATATTATATTTTATTGCCTCATCTAAAAAGTCCAAATCATTAAAGATTTTTAAATGAGTTTCCTTACCCAGAGGGGTAAGAATAAGTTTTTTAAGTCTGGCATCATATTTGTCTGCTTCTCTGGTTATGTAACCATGCTGCTCCATAGATTTTAAAATACCTGTAGTGGTAGAACGGCACATATCAAAATTTGCCTCTATATCCTTTTGATAAATAGTCTTATCACTATTTTCGTATAGGTAAGCTAAAATCCATCCGTGCATAGCTGTAACCTCATCATAGCCCCGCATTGTTTCATAGGAAACTAAATGAGCAGAAAGCTTATTAGCAAGGGTACGAACAATATAGCCAATATGTTTCTTGTGCATAGCAACCTCCATATAATAGTTCGGTGTCGAATTGTTCGGCACAAAACTATTATACAGGCAAATATGTAAATGTCAATAAAAAAGAAAAATATACGTTGGAATATTGTGTATATAAAAGTAAAAAGAGCCGGTTTATTGCAAACATTGTTTAGGCTTTATTTTAAAAATAATAGTCTTTAATGTAGAGAAAAAGCTGTATTTATGGTAAAATTAACAGTAATTGTTAACAATATTAAGAAAAAATAAGGAGCTTTATGAGAAAGAATATTAAAAAGTTGAAAAAATTTACAGCTATGGGAATGATAGCTGCACTTTCTGTTTCTATGATTGCTTGTGGCAAGCAGGAAAATACAGAAAGTAAAAAGGATACAACACAGGCAGAAGAAACTACCGAGGAGGGCTTCAAATTTTTAAGAGCTGTTTACAGCAATGGAAAAATTACAGTTGAAGGCAACGAGGCTTTTGAAGGAGAGCTTACAGAGGTTATATCCTTAACAGATGAAGAAGGAAATAAAATTCCTGTGAAGGGCATTACAAAAATTGTTGCCCGAAGCTTCAATATTAATTTAGAGCAGGAGCTAAGCATAAATAAAATGTATACAGTTTCCTATGAGGGAAAAAGTATACAGGTCAATTTATCAAGCCTTTATTCAAAAGAGAATTTTGAAAGCAAGTATACATATGAAGGTGATGATTTAGGCTGTACATATTCAAAGGATAAAACAGTATTTAAGGTATGGGCTCCCACTGCCAAAGCAGTAAAGGTAAATCTATACAAAAGTGGTACAAAGGGAACTGATGATTTAATTGAAAGCATGGATATGAAGGCTGGTGAAAAGGGTACCTGGGTGGCTGAAAAAACAGGTGACTTAAATGGTACTTATTACACATACAGCGTTAATGTAAATAACAACGAAACAGAAGCCTGTGACCCATATGCCAGAACAACAGGTGTTAATGGGGACAGGGCAATGGTCATAGATTTAAAGGCTACAAATCCTGACGGCTGGGATAAGGATTCAAATCCAAATAAAGGCTTAAATATTACAGATGCAGTTATTTACGAATTACATTTGCGTGATATTTCGGCAGATAGCAGCAGCGGAATCACAAACAAGGGAAAATACTTAGGACTTACAGAAGCAGGTACAAAAAATGATAACGGAGATAGCACCGGAATTGATTATATAAAGGATTTAGGTGTAAATTATGTTCATATTATGCCAATGTACGATTATGGCTCAGTAGATGAAACAAAGCTTGATACAGCCCAGTATAATTGGGGCTATGACCCAGTTAATTATAATGTTCCGGAAGGCTCTTATGCTACAGACCCATATAATGGCAAGGTGAGAGTAGAAGAGGCAAAGCAAATGGTTAAAGCTTTACATGATAATGGAATATCAGTTATTATGGATGTAGTTTACAATCATGTTTACGATGCACAGTCATTCTGCTTCAATAAAATTGTTCCGGACTATTTTTCAAGAATTGGCAGCAACGGAAGTTATTCAAATGGCTCAGGCTGTGGAAATGATGTAGCCTCAGAAAGAGCAATGGTTAGCAAATATATTGTGGATTCAGTAAAATACTGGGCTGATGAGTATCATATAGACGGCTTCAGATTTGACTTAGTTGGACTTATTGATGTTGATACCTTAAATACTGCAATTACAGAGGTACACAAAACAAATCCGGATGTTATTTTCTATGGAGAGGGCTGGACCTTAAGCACAGAGGTAACAAAGGGAAATGTTGCTTTAGCAACCCAGAGCAATTCTTCAAAGCTTCCAGAGTTTGCTTTCTTTAATGATTATTTTAGAGATAATCTTAGAGGTTCTAATTCATCTGGTGACAAGGGTTATATTAACGGCTCTTTATCAACCTGTGAGGCTGTCAAAGATATGTTAAGAGGAAAAAGCAGCTTTACCAGTGAGCCGGCAAGAACAATAAATTATTCAGGCTGTCACGATAACAACACTATTTTTGATAAGCTTACCTTGTCTGACAGTAGTGCCACAATGGATGAAAAGATTGCAATGAACAAGCTGGCTGCGGCTATTACACTGACATCACAGGGCGTTCCATTCCTTATGTCAGGTGAGGAGCTGCTTAGAACTAAGACTAATGAGGACGGAAGTCTTAACAGCAACAGCTACAACTCACCAGATTCAGTTAATAGCATTAAATGGTCAACACTTGCAGAGGATAACTATAAGGCTGTACACGATTATTACAAGGGACTTATTGAATTTAGAAATAATCATAAGGGCCTGCGTATGACAACAGGTAAAGAGGCAGCTGATAACATTACAGTTATGGATAATACTCCTAAAAATATAGTAGCTTACTCTATAAAGGGTGGCGCAAACGGAGAAACCTCAAAGGGTATCTTTGTTATATACAATGGTACAGGTGATAAGGCAACTGTTACCTTGCCAGAGGGCAGCTGGAGCATATATATAAATAATGAAAAGGCAGGAAATGAAAGTCTTGGCAGTGTAAGTGGAAGTGTAGAGGTAGAAAAAGTATCAGCAATGGTACTGGTAATGGAATAAAAGAAAATAAGAAAAGCCTTGCTGGTTTTAATATAAATAGAACCAGCGAGGCTTTTTGTATACCTTAAAATAATATTTATGATAAGGTGGCTGTCCTAGCTTGTAGTGTGGGACCTGATTATTCCTCGTACTGCCGCCTCTAGGTAAGGCTTTAACTCTTCAATAGATACCGGCTCCGAGTAAAGAATAGTGCTGTAGCAGGTAGAACTTACCAGCTCAATTATCATAAACAGCATTATCTCCGGGTCTTTGTAGTCATCCTCAGATTCATTGATTATAGTTTTGTATATTTCCAAAAAGTTTACATCATTACTATTGTCATTTGACATTAATGCCTTTTTAAAGAATCCCCAGCTTAGATTTTTGGAAATGAAGTTAAGCATTTTTTTGTCTTTAACCAAATCGTCAATAATATGGTTTATTACAAAGACAATTTTATCTTCCATTCTGTCAATATTTGCCTTTAACATATCTGTATGTGCAGACATAAAAAGCTGACTGGACTTGTGAGAAATAAGAAGGTTTCTAATATCATACTTATCTCTGAAGTACAAATAGAAAGTGCCTTTGGCAACACCTGCTTTGTTTACAATATCTGAAATAGAAGTATCATTGATGCCCTTTGATGTAAATAAATCAAAGGCAGTATTAAGAAGAGCTTCTTTCTTTCTTTGTTTATTAATATCGACTTTTCCCATGACATCTCCTTTTCAAACCTAAACTTGATTAGATATATTATATAGCAAAAAAAATATTTTTCTAGTGAAAAATGAGTTTTTTTAACGGGAAAAAAATTTTTATATAATAATTATTGACTAATGGTCAATTTTGTGTTATACCTTTGTTTGAAAAAAATAAATGACCATTGGTCATAAAATAAATGGAGGATTAAGATGATAAATTTCGGAAAGAAAATCGTTAAATTTAAAATTCCAATCCTAATCATTAGTCTTTTATTATTAATACCTTCAGCAATAGGTTATTTTAACACAGGAGTAAATTACGACCTGCTATCTTACCTGCCAAAGGATATTGAGACAATGAAGGGTCAGGATATTTTGGTTGATCAGTTTGGAACAGGAGCATATTCCTTTCTTATAGTTGAGAATATGGAATTTAAGGATGTTTCAGCACTTAAAGAAAAATTAAGCAAGGTTGACCATGTAGAAAAGATATTATGGTATGACTCAATAGTAGATATAGGTGTACCTGTGGATTTACTTCCAGACAAAGTAAAGGAAGCCTTTAATTCAGAAAATACAACCTTGATGATGATTATATTTGATGATACCACATCTTCTACGGATACAATGAATGCTATTGATGAAATCAGAGATATTTGTGATGATAGCTGTTATTTAAGTGGTATGTCACCAATAGTTACAGATACTAAATATCTTACAGAGCAGGAAACACCAATATATGTTGGTATTGCAGTAGCCTGTGCAGTGCTTGTACTTATTATTACAATGGATAGCTTTTTACTTCCGGTATTCTTCCTTGCAAGTATAGGTATTTCAATAGTTTACAACTTAGGTACAAACATTTTCTTAGGAGAAATATCTTATGTTACTAAAGCCTTAAGTGCAGTATTACAGTTAGGTGTAACAATGGATTACGCAATATTCTTATGGCATAGCTATAAGGAGGAAAAAGAAAGCGGCTTACATAAAGATGATGCAATGGCACACGCTATTGCAAAAACCATTACATCAGTAGTTGGTAGTTCAATTACAACAGTTGCCGGCTTCGTTGCATTAATGTTTATGAGTTTTACCTTAGGTAAGGACTTAGGTATTGTTATGGCGAAGGGTGTTGTATTCGGAGTAATTTGTTGTATTACGGTATTACCAGCAATGATACTTATTTTTGATAAAGCCATTGAGAAAACCTCTCACAGACCATTGCTTCCAAAGTTTGAAAAGCTTTCAGGCTTTGTAACAAAGCATTATGTAGTATTTCTGGTAATCTTCTTAGTTGTTTTATTCCCAGCTATATATGGAAATAACAACACACCAGTATATTACAATTTGGATTCAACTCTTCCAAAGGATTTACAATCAGTAATAGCAAATGCAAAGCTTGATGAAGAGTATGATATGAACAGTACAAGTATGATATTACTTCGTTCAGATACAAAGAGCGAGGATGTTATTAAAATGTGTGATGAGCTTGAAAATGTAGATGGTGTAATCACAGTTTTAGGAATGGATAATATTATTGGTACAGCTCTTCCGGAGGAAATGGTTCCAGATAGTATTAAGGACATTTTATCAAGTGATGATTATAAAATGTTAGTTTTAATGAGTAAATACAAGGTTGCCAGTGATGAGGTAAATGACCAGTGTAGAGAAGTTTCTTCTATCATAAAGAAATATGACAAGGAAGGAATGTTAGTTGGTGAAGCAGCTTGTACAAAGGACTTAATTGAAATAACGGATACAGACTTTAAGGTTGTTAGCGCAGTTTCAATTATTGCAATCTTTGCAATCATTGCTCTTGTATTTAAGTCAATTTCATTACCAGTTATATTAGTTGCGGTTATTGAATTTGCAATATTTATAAATATGGGTATTCCATTTTATACAAATACAGAAGTACCATTTATTGCTTCCGTTGTAATCGGTACAATTCAGTTAGGTGCTACTGTAGACTATGCAATTCTTATGACAACCAGATACAAAATGGAAAGAAAGAAGGGCTTTGGCAAAAAGACAGCTATTGAAAATGCCCACAAGGCTTCAATATCTTCAGTTATTGTCAGCGCACTTAGTTTCTTTGCAGCAACATTTGGAGTTGGTATTTATTCAAATATAGATATGATTAGTTCACTTTGTACATTAATGGCAAGAGGTGCAATTATTAGTATGTTTGTAGTAATTTTCATACTTCCATCAATGTTTATGTTATTTGACAAGCTGATAATAAAGTCAAGTATGGGATTTAAGTCAGATTCTACTACAATTTAGGTGGAAGGCTTACACATTAGCATAAATAATTAAAGTAATATTTGTCAGACATTTTTATTGTGGCATCCATTAAAAAATGGGTATTCGCTTCAAACACATAGACAAACCTAAACATAACATTCCACTCATCTTTTCTTGGATGTCAGAATAAAAATGTCTGTCAGATAAAGCTTTAATAAAAATAAATTGAACTAAAAAATATTATGTAAAGGAGACATTAATATGAGAAATAGAAAATTATTGGGCAAAAGAATTGCTACAACAGTTATGGCAGCAGCCCTTACAGTTTCACTTTGTGCGTGTGGTGAAAATAATAAAACAACAGATAATGACAAAAAAGATACAGATACAACAAATAATGAAATTACAGCTACAGGTGAAGGCTACGGAACAAAGGACGAAACTGTTTATGTAATGACTAATGGAGCCGGTGAGCCAACAAGCGTCAAGGTTGTTTCATGGCTTAAGAATTTCGATGATGTAAGAAGCTTAAAGGATATTACTTCATTGGAAAATATTACTAATATAAAAGGTAATGAAACCTTTGATGTTAGCAACGGAGAAGTGGTTTTCGATACAAATGGCAATGATATATATTATGAAGGAACAATAGACGCCTCAAAGCTTCCAGTTAATATGAAAATTACCTATAAGCTTGACGGAGCAGATATTTCACAGGAGGACTTAGTTGGTAAAACTGGTCATGTGACAATGAGCGTTAAGTTTACATCGGTAGAAAAGAGAACAGTTAAGGTAAATGACAAGGAATATGAGGTATATGTTCCATTTACTGCATTATCAGCAGCTATGCTTGATCAGGATACCTTTTCAAATATTACAGTTGATAATGGAAAGATTATATCAAATGGAAATTATCAGGTAGTATGTGGCTTTGGATTAGCCGGTATTAATGAAAATCTTGAGTCTGAGGAGTTAAAGGATTTAGCCCTTGACGGTTATACTGTTGAAGCAGATGTGAAAAATTTTGAAACACCATATATGATGACCTATGTGGGCAACCAGTTATTAAATGGTATTGATGTTTCAGAAATTAATGATGTAAGTGATATATTTGATAAAGTAAATTTACTTACAGATTCAAGCAATGCTCTTTTAAATGGCACAAATACATTAGCAGAGGGTGTTGCTAAAATAGTAGAGCAGGTAGCTCCATTAAAGGATAGTGTTAATAAGTTAAATGAATATACAATTTCATTTAAAAACAGTGCTGACTACATTAGTGGAAAGACAAATGAATTATCAGCAGGTATTGCAAAAATACAGGTAGGAACAGCTGCTCTTAATAGCAAGGTCAATGAGCTGGTAACAGGAACAAAGGATTTTAAAGCAGGAACAGCTACTTTATATAGTGGATTACAGTTAATGCAGAAGAAGCTTGCTGCTGTACAAACAGATTTAGTAAATGCCAGAGCATATTACAAGAACATTGTTACTCAGAGTAAGGCTACTATTGATTACTTAAATAATGCAGCAACACAGGCTGGCAGTTTAACTCTTTCAAAGGCACAGCTAGATAGTATTGAAGGATATTATCAGGCAGTAGGTGCAGTTACAGCTCTTGACACAGTAATTGCTAAGTTTACTGCAAAGGATGCAACAACAAATATGACAATTACTGAAAGTGTAACAGCTTTAGTAAATGGTGGTAAGAGCGTAGACGCAGGTGCTCAGACAATATATCAGAGTGCAGTAAAGCTTTATAATGAAGGAACCAGCGTATTATTACAGGGTGTTAATTCGGCAAATGAAGGAGCTGGAGCATTAGCCTCAGGACTTTCTGAATACGCACAGAAAATGGGTGAATACCAGACAGGTGTAGCAACCTTAAATAGCAAGGTGCCACAGCTTATAGACGGATTAAATCAGTTAAATGAAGGTGTTGAAAAATTAAATGACGGTATGAAGCAGTTTGTTGAAGAAGGAATAAACAAGATTGCAGAATTAGCATCTGCTGATGTAGAGGCTGAGCTTGATAAGGTAAAGGCAGTAATTACAGCAGCTTCTGAATATACAGCAATAGATGGGGATAATGAGAATTCGGCTGTTAAGTTTATTATTAAAACAAACTAGAGGGATAAAAAGCACTTTAAAAAATATTTGAAAGATAGTTGGCTAAAACTAAAACCAGCAAGACAACAAGCTTTATGAAGATGAAGGTTCAAGCTTTCTAGTTCTTCTAATAGAGCATATGTAAGATAGTTGATTTAAAATAATGTCAAGCAAAACTCGCATCATAGTTTATAGAAATGCTATAGGTAATGATGCTCAGACATTGCTTGACATTATTACATTATCTTACATATGCTCTATAAGAAAAACACAAAAGCTTTCAATACATCTTCATAATAGCTTGTTGTCTTGCTGGTTTTAGTTATAGGCAAAAATATTACTTTTTATATAATAGGGATAAGTAATGGTATTTTAAGCTTCTTAAAACGATGACGCAAAAAAGAAATTTAGTGAAAATTTGCGTAAAATTTGTTATAATAAATTAGTTGTTTTGTGCATTTTAGTGACAAGTAGTCTTTCGCTTAATCAGAATCAGATTGCCTTTGTACATAAGATAATCAATCATATTGAACAAAATGGTTATATGGAAGATATAAAAGAATTGATGAAACCACCTTTCGATAAGCCGGTTAGTTTTGTTAAGTTGTTTGATATGAGGACAAGAACATCATTAATGAAGAAGATTAATGAAATTAAGGAAAATGCTGTTAATGTTGTGGCGTAGAATTACTACAATAATGTATTATAAAAATAGAATTATGTTATACTTGAAAAGTTTATTAGAAAAGTAGTTGTACTGTAAAATAAATTTGATAAGTGAAACAAAATATAATATACTTACCCTAATATCATTGAAGGAGTCATAATATGAAAATATATGATAATTGTATTAGAGCATTTGTAAAGGGTAATCTGGGTGATGACCTTTTTATTTATACTTTATGCAAAAGATACCCTAATCAAAAATTCGTAATTTGTGGTGAGGAAAAGTACAAATGTTTATTCAACAGCATTTCAAATTTAAAATATATAGCTGAGGATTCTTTTTTTAGAAAGTGGCTGTTTAGGGCTGTTAAGCTGCCAGCCTGGACTGCTAATAAGATATGTGAAAAATTTAAGCTTAATAAGTGCTTTAGGTATTATCATAGCAATACTTTTGTATATGAGCACAGCAAAAATAATATTTTAGTGTCAGGCTCTATTTTTATGGAGTTAGGGGAAGGGTTTGTAATGAATCCATATTATAAAGGGGAAATAAAATATTATGCAAAGCACCCTTATGTTATGGGCTGTAATTTTGGACCTTATAGGACAAAAGCATATAAGGCTTTTTATAAAAAGTGCTTTCAAAATGCAGCACAGGTAAGCTTTAGAGATGAGTATTCATATTCGTTATTTAAGGATTTGGAGAATACAAGCTTCGCACCTGACATTTTGTTTAATGTAGGCACAGAAGATGTAAAAGTATCTAAGGAAAAGGATTATGTGTTAATATCTGTTCTTAATCCTTGTAAGGACGATACAACAGGTGGAAATAAATTAGTTGAAAACTATATTGAAAAAATGGCTGAAATTTCGGACAAGCTTATAAGCGCCGGAAAGAAAATTTTGTTTATGGGCTTTTGTGAATTTCAAGGGGATGGAGAAATTATTGATAGGATTATAAAGAAAATGAAAACCATAAAGAAAGCGAAAAAAACAGAGGATATAAACAGCATTACAAAGAATGTTAAGGTAGTTAAATATCCGGAAATTACAGTTCAGGAAGCATTAGGCTGCATAAAAAATAGTGAATTTGTAATTGCTACAAGATACCATGCAATGATATTGGCAGAGGTGTTTAACAGGCCTGTGCTGCCGGTTGTATATAATGAAAAAATGGTACATGTTATTGAGGATATAACACCTTCAATGGAATATATATCAATCAATGAATGTGAAAAGTGGAATAGTGATTTAATTGCAGAAAATATTTTAAATGAAAGCAATATAGCATACAATATTGATGAAACAGTAAAAAAAGCAGAAAAACATTTTGAAAAGCTGGATAAATTATAGGAGATTATTATGGTAAGCATTATTATTACAGCGTATAATGTGGAAAAATACATAAAGGAATGTATTGAAAGTGTTATAAATCAGACATATAGGGACATTGAAATTATTATAATAAACGATGGCTCTACTGATAAAACAGGCGGGATATGTGCCTCTTATGCAAAAACTGACCATAGAATAGTTGTATATAATAAGGAAAATGCTGGCGTTTCTGCTGCAAGAAATTTGGGACTATCCGTAGCAAAGGGAGAGTATATATTGTTTACAGATGCTGACGATTATATGGATTGTAAAATGGTTGAATTTATGCTTGCTGCCATTAAGGATAATGATCTGGTCATCTGTAGGGAGCGTGCTTTTAAAGACGGAGCTGACCCTAAAAGCAATTTTGTAACAAATGAAGAATATACCTTATCAAAGGTGGAAAATAGAAATGAGCTTATAAGTCATTTTGCTGATGAATTTACAGGACCTGTTGGCTGGCCATGGAACAAGCTGTACAAAAGAAAATTAATAGGAGAAAGCAGGTTTATAGAAGGAAAACTGATGGAGGATTTGTTTTTCAACAGTACAGTTTTGATAAATGTAAATAAGGCTGTATGGATAAATGACAGACTGTATCATTACAGACAAAGAAGTGGAAGCATAATGAATTCTAAAAACAAAAAAGTGTTTTTAGATTATAGCGACGCCTTGCTTTATCAGAGAAAAAAGTTTTATCCTATATTGTCTGATGAAGAAAAAAGCATAATGGCAAGCTATTATTTAAGAAAGACCTATAGACTTATAAGAGAAGCAAAAAAAGACGGTTTTATAAAGGAAAAGGATGTTATAAAGGAAAACTTTAAAAAGCTGTACAAGGAGGATGTGAGGTATGTTAAGGGGATAAAGGATATTGCAAAGGTAAGGTTATATTATACGAGCAGCTTCTTTTGCTAAGTGGTCAGCAATATCGTTGTAGGTGTCACCAGAATGACCCTTTACCTTTACAAATTCAATTTTAAGCTGTTTTTTGGCATTATTGTAGAAATCCCTATATGCAATAGTGCCTTCTTTATTTGCTTTCCATTCACCTGTACACCATTTTGAAATGCCTTCATAGTCATGATATATCTTAATAGAAGAAATATTGTGAGAAAGGGCATAGGAAATGGCTGCTTCAGAGCCTTTTATTTCACCTGCAACATTTCGCATTGCAGCAAGTTCATCCTTTGGAAAGCCCTTCTTTAAATGAATTTCTTCTCCGTTATAGAAAAATACTACACCATATCCATATTCACAGGTGGATATATTGTAGCTGCCGTCCACATAGGCTATAGCTGTATTGTCAGTTACAAAATCAGCAGGTGAATTGTTTGCATTTGCTATGGCTGTCTGGTTTGGAACAAGACCAATATAGGCAGCAGCCTCGGCAGCAGTTTTAAAGCTTTTGTAGCTGGCACTTGGATAACCGTCTACCTGCCTTTTGCATTCTTCCCATGAATTAAAAATCCCGGTTTTTCTACCGGCTTTTACCGCATAAAATTTTCCAGCCATACAATTCTCCTTTTATGAGCATAAATCATATTTTATAGAGCTTTATTTTACTAGACTTAAATTAAAATAGCAATAGGTTGAGGAAAAGAGAAATCCATAGGCATTAAAGTGGTTGAAAGTTATTTTATTTAGTAATATAATATCATAGATTGTGCAAGGAGGATTAAACAGCATGGCAAGTAATTCTAAGACAAATAAAAGGAACTCAAAAAATAGAAAAAAGAATAATTCAGGAGGTCTGGCAGTTGTATTATTATTGCTGGTTTTATCCGTTGCCGGAATTTTTGCAATAGTATTTTTATCAAAGGATTTGTTGTCGGGAAAAGGTGTAAATAAAGAAACAACTGTTCCCTTTAGCATAAATATTGAAACAATAGATGTTAAATCCCCAAAGGGAGTTAAGGTTACAGCAGCGCAGTTTATTAACAATGTTGACGGGGCAGAAGGTATTTCCTGTGAATTTAAGGAAGAGCCGGATGTAAATACAGAGGGAAAAAGTCAGGTTAATATTTTAGTTAAAGCAAGTGACAATAGCTCAAAAGAGTTTACAGCCTCTTTGGAAATATATGCAGATACACAGCCACCAGTTATTGAAGGTGTAGTGGATAGACATTTTAATGTAGGAGATAATATAACATATCTTAAAGGAGTTAAGGCTGTAGACGATATGGAGGGAGAGATTTCCGTAGAGGTAGATAAGTCAAAGATTGAATTTGATGAAAGTGGAAAGGCTAAAGAGGGAAATTATCAGGTTATTTACTCAGCAACAGATAAAGCAGGAAATAAGGCTGAACAAACAGCTACCTTCTATTTTGAAGTAAATGGCGTAAATGATGAAATGATAGATGAGGCTGTAGATAAAGCATTAGCACTTATCATAAAGGACAATATGACAATAGAGCAGAAGGCATATGCAATTTACAATTATACATATGACAATATAGCCTATACCGGAACTTCAACTAAAGGAGATTACAGAGTTGAGGCATATAATGGACTTACAAATTTCCAGGGTGACTGCTACACATATTTTTCAGTTGCAAAGATATTATTAAATAAAATTGGTGCAAAGACCATAGATGTTGAAAGAGCACCAGGAGTTAGAAATGATCATCATTATTGGTTGTTAGTAGATTTAGGAACAGGCTATTATCACTTTGATGCCACAAGAAGAGCATATTATTTTAATGGCTTTATGGCTACAGATGCTCAGGTAAAGGAATATTCAGCAAATGTTGTTAAAGGCTTCTATTACTTTGATGAATCCTTATATCCGGCTACACCAACCACAGAATTTACATTTACCCAGAATGCAGAAAACTAAAATTTCTGCTTAAAAAGGAGCAATATGGAAAAACTAGGAATAATTGGTGGATTAGGACCAATGGCTACTATATATTTTATGGAGCTTGTGGTTAAAATGACATCAGCTAAGGCTGATAAAGATCATATACCAATGATTATTTACAATTACCCTGATACACCTGATAGGACAGAATATATACTTGACAATACAAAGCCAAATCCCCTGTATGAGATTTTGGATATGGGTACAAATCTTTTAAAGCAGGGTGCAAAGCATATTGCAATGCCTTGTATTACAGCTCATTATTTTGGCAGGGAGCTTAATGAAAAATTAGGCGACAGCTTTATTAATATGATAGAAGAAACTGCAAAGCATCTTAAGGCTAAGGGTATTGACAAAATTGGTCTTATGGCAACAGATGGAACTATTAAATGCAAGGTTTTTGAAAATACACTTAATCAATATGGTATTGATGTGGTAATACCTTCGCCAGAAAAACAGGAAATGGTTATGGATATTATCTACAATCAGGTAAAGGCTGGCAAGGAAGTAAATATTGACGAGCTATACAGAGTAAAGTCTGAACTGAAGTCAAAGGGTGCAAAGGTATTTATTCTAGGTTGTACAGAGCTTTCTGTAGTAAAAGGAAATTATCCCTTAGACGGAGAGTTTTTAGATGTTTTGGAAATTCTTGCTAAAAAGTCTGTAGAGCTTTGTGGGGCAAATGTTAATGAAAAATATGATTATTTATCATAGATAGACGCTTAGGATAAAATCATTAAAAGCATTTGACAAAGTATCAGGAACAACAAAGAAATATAAAAAGCAGATGTATCAGAAAATAGCTTGTAGACTATGTGAGAAAGTGGTGAAGAAATGACTAACATATTAGAGTATTTAGAAAATACAGTAACAAAATACGGCTCAAAGGTAGCATATACAGACGGCGAAAACAGTATGACCTTTGATAAGCTGTACCACAATGCAAGAGCTATTGGCAGCGCGCTTGCAAAGAAGGAATGTTATAATGAGCCAATTATAGTATTTATGGATAAATGTGCCGATACTGTAGCAGCATTTATGGGTGTTGTTTATTCAGGAAATTACTATGTGCCTATTGATGAGGAAATGCCAAAAAGCAGAATAGATTTGATTATTTCCGGACTTAATCCAAAACAGATTATTTGTCAGAGAAAAATAGCAGACAGAATTGGTGAATTTACTGATTGTAAAAATATATTAGTATATGAGGACTTAGTAGAAGAGCCTATAGATGAGAAGGCACTTTTAGATATAAGGGCAAAGCAGATTGATACTGACCCGATATATATAGTATTTACCTCAGGCTCTACAGGTGTTCCAAAAGGTGTAATTGCCTGCCATCGTTCGGTAATAGACTATATTGAAACATTATCAGAGGTTTTAGAGGTAAGTGATGAAACTGTATTTGGAAATCAGACACCTCTTTATGTAGATGCGTGTCTGAAAGAGGTATACACAACAATGAAGTTTGGTGCAACCACATATTTTATTCCAAAGCAGTTGTTTATGATGCCTGTAAAATTGGTAGAATATTTAAATCAATACAAGATTAATACAGTGTGCTGGGTAGTGCCTGCACTTACAATTATTTCCGGTCTGGGTGCATTCAGCAAGGTAGTGCCACAGTATTTAAAGGTAATAGCCTTTGGCAGTGAGGTATTTCCGGTAAAACAATTCAATTTATGGAAGCAGTATGTGCCAAATGCAAAATATATTAATTTATATGGACCAACAGAGGCAACAGGAATGTCCTGCTATTATATTGTTAATAGAGATTTTGCTGACGGAGAGGCTATTCCAATAGGCAGACCTTTTAGAAATACACAGATAATGCTTATTGATAATGAAAATAAGCTTATTACTGAAAGTGGAGCAGAGGGCGAGATTTATATAAGAGGAACAGCAGTAACCTTAGGTTATTATAACGATTTTGAAAGAACAAGTACAAGCTTCGTTCAAAATCCACTTAATAATAAATATCCTGAAATTGTATACAAGACAGGTGATTTGGCAAAATATAATGAGTACCATGAGCTTATTTATATTTCAAGAAAAGACCATCAGATAAAGCATATGGGACACAGAATAGAGCTTGGAGAGATCGAAGCCTGTGTTAATCAGTTTGACGGCGTAAATGCCGGATGTTGTGTATATGATGAGGAAAAAAAGAAAATTCATTTAGTATATCAGGGAGATAGCGATGTGGCTGTTGTAATAGAAAAGCTTAAGGAAAAGCTTCCTCGATATATGATTCCAAGCAGTGTAAAGCAATTAGAAGCAATGCCGCTTACACTTAATGGAAAAATCGACAGAGTAAAAATTAAAAATGAAATTATTAAAAGAAAGTAGGTAAAAATATGGAAGCACTTATTGAGATTTTAAACGGGTTACACCCAGAAGTAGATTTTGAAACAGCGACAGGACTTATTGATAACAAGGTATTAGATTCTTTTGATATTGTTACAATTATTTCAGAGGTTAATGATGAATATGATGTAATGATTCCAGCAGATGAAATAGTACCGGAAAACTTTAATTCAGCACAAAGCTTATATGCTTTAATTGAAAGATTAATTGAAGAATAATAGGTGAGTTATGTTATTTACATCAGGTCAGTTTATTCTATTTTTAGTGATTACAGTAATATTATATTACCTTGTACCTAAAAAGCTTCAATGGATAATGTTGCTTCTTGCAAATGCAGTATTTTATTTTGTAGCAGGAATAGAAGGCTTTATATTTATAGGAGCAACAATTATATCAACATACCTTATCAGTTTAAAAATCGATAAGGTAAATAGTGATGAAAAACAACAAATAAAAGAAAACAAGGGAGTTTGGTCCAGGGAAGAGAAAAAAGTATATAAGGAAAGGATGAAAAAGAAGCGTGGAAGATGGCTTATTTTAGGTCTGGTTTTCAACTTCGGTATATTGGCAGTGCTTAAATATGCCAATTTTGTTATTACAAATACCAACGATATATTTTTCGGTGGGGCAGAAAAGCTGCAGCTGGTAGATTTGTTTGTACCACTTGGAATTTCCTTTTATACATTCCAGATAATGGGATATTTAATCGACTTGTATTATGGAAAGTATAAGGCAGAAAGAAATATATGTAAGCTTGCTTTGTTTACTTCCTTCTTTCCACAGCTTATACAAGGTCCTATCAGCAGATTTGGTGATTTAAGCAAAACCTTATATGAGGAGCATCCCTTAGATTGGTCTAATATTAGATTGGGTCTGGAAAGAATTTTATGGGGCTATTTTAAAAAGCTTGTAATTGCAGACAGAATGTTAATTGCAGTAAAGGCACTTATTGGTAATACAGAAAAATATACCGGAGCCTACGCCTTTGTTGCTATGATATTTTATGCTGCACAGCTTTATGCCGACTTTACCGGTGGTATAGACATTACTATAGGTATTGGTCAGATGCTAGGCATAAAGGTTACAGAAAACTTCCAAAGACCATTCTTTTCAAAGGATGTGGCAGAATATTGGAGAAGGTGGCATATATCCTTAGGTGTATGGTTTAAGGAATATATTTTCTATCCAATTTCAATTAGTGGCTGGATGATGAAATTAACCAAAAAATGTAAAAAGATTTTTGGTGACAATTTTGGAAAGAAGATACCTGTATACATAGCATCTATTATTACTTGGTTTGTAACAGGTTTGTGGCATGGAGCTGCATGGAATTTCATCGTATGGGGACTTGGTAACTGCTTAGTAATTCTTATCAGCGAAGAGTTTAAGCCATTATATGCAAAATTCCACAGCAAATTTCCTAAGCTTAAGCCAACAACGGGCTATAAGATTTTTGAAATACTTAGAACCTTTTTCATTATGTGTTCGCTTAGAATGCTGGATTGCTACAGAGATGTAGTAGTTACTGTAAAAATGTGGTTTAGTATGTTTACAGATTTCCATATTAGTGATATTACTGGTGGAGAATTGTTGAACTTAGGTCTTACAGGCAAAGATTATATACTTTTAGCAGTAGGAGTATTTACTATGTTTATGGTAAGTATGCTTCAAAGAAAGGCTCCTATTAGAACACAAATTAGTAAAAAAGGCTTTGCATTTGAATGTGCTATATTTGCTGTGTTATTTATAACAATTATTGTTTTTGGCGCATACGGAATAGGCTTTGATGCAAGTCAGTTTATTTACAATCAGTTCTAAGTGAGAGGTAATAATATGACTACAAGAAAGAAAAAAGTAATTATTTTATCTATAACATTAGTGGTTATTATTGTGGCTTTAGGCCTGCTTCAAAATCTGCTTATGCCTAAATATATGTCAGGAATATATGAAGGAGCTATGATTGCAGAGTATTACGATGACAGCAAAAATCACAATGTATTATTTGTAGGTGACTGTGAAATATATGAAAATATTTCTCCGGTAACTTTATGGGAGGAATATGGCATTACCAGCTATATGCGTGGAAGCGCACAGCAGCTTATATGGCAGTCCTACTATCTTTTGGAGGAAACACTTACTTATGAAAAACCGGATGTGGTAGTATTTAATGTGTTGTCAATGAAATATGGAGTACCTCAGGACGAGGCATATAATAGAATGACACTTGACGGAATGAAATTGTCTATGTCAAAGCTTAAATCTATTAAAGCTTCAATGATGGAGGATGAGTCCTTCTTATCCTATATCTTTCCTATTCTAAGATACCATTCAAGGTGGAGTGACTTGAATAGTGATGATATACAGTATTTCTTTAAAAAAGACAAGGTAACCTTTAGTGGTTATTTAATGAGAGCAGATATAAAGCCATTTACATCCTTACCTACAAAGCCAATATTAGCAGATTATAGTTTTTCAGATAACAGCTATAAATACCTTGATATGATGGTAAAATTATGCAAGGAAAATAATATAGAATTAGTGCTTATGAAAGCACCTAGCTTATATCCCTTCTGGTATGATGAGTGGGACGAGGCAATGGTAGATTATGCTAAGAAAAATGACTTACTATATGTAAATTTCCTAAATGATATTGAAGAAATAGGAATAGATTTTAATACAGATACTTATGATGCAGGCTTACATCTTAATGTATATGGTGCTGAAAAGCTTGCAAGGTATTTTGGAAAAATATTAGCAGACAAGTTTGATTTTACTGATTATAAATCTAATGATGATGTAGCGGCTCATTGGCAGGATATAACAAATCAGTATAATGAAGAAAAGAAAAAGCAGGAGGAGCTGTTTAAGAAATACGGGTATTTAAAAGGGTATTAAGGCTTTAATAAAAAATAACTCCTGTATGAGGCACTCCCAAAGGTTAGAACTAAAATCTAACTTTTTGGGGCGTTCATGCAGGAGCTATTTTTTTATAACGGTTAATATTAATCAGTTTGTGAATCTGCAGTTGTATCGGAATCTTCGGTTGTTGTTGATAAATCCTCAGTGGTTGTTTCGCTTGTTGCAGGAGCTGTGGTTGTAGTGCTTTTTGTGGTAGTAGGGGCTACAGTAGTAGGAGCTGCAGTAGTAGGCTTTTCAGTAGTAGCAGGCTCAGTAATTTGTTCTTCTACCACCGAAAAGGTAGTTTCTAAGCTGGCACTTTTTCCAATAGCGTCGGTAACCTTTATTGTTATGGTATAATTTCCAACAATATTTAAGTTGTAATTGCCTTCGATTTTGGCCTTTTCCGGTATTTCATTGCCGCAGGTGTCTGTTATTTTGTACTTTTCAAGTAGGGTTTCAAGACTTGAGCCTTTTGTCACCTTGATTGTTTTTTCTCTTGCAGCAATTCTGGCTGTAAAATTATGCCATGGGTTTGCTGGGTCCGGGTCTGTTGGGTCCCAACCTTTGTATGGACTATCAAGAGGTATCTTAATAGTATCAGGCTTTCCCAGAGGTCCGGGAGAGGATTCATCATCATATAATATAACAGTTGTATTTACATCACAGTTTTCATATATCCATTTGGCATCAATGACACTTAATCTTACACAGCCTAAGGAAGCAGGATTGCCCAATTTGTTGAACTCCTCTGTTTCCAAAGAGTCCTTTGAGGTTGATAAATATGGAACAGAGTGGAAAAGGTAAGGCCCTTTGAATCTGTATACATATTGTGCTCTGGTATAGTCTGCCATTACAGCCCATAAAAATTGGTCTGAGGTAACATAAGTACCTAAAGGTGTGTTGTGCCCTTCTCTGCCAACAGAGCAGGTCATAGCCTTTACAGGTACAGTAAATTGTCCGGTAGAATCCTTAGTGTAAACAGTAACACAATTCATTGCACGATTTACCATAATAAGATAAGGTAACTGGTCTGAGGGAAGAGTTTCCCTGACCTCGGTAGTAGCTTCGGTGGAAGCGTCAATAATACTTTCTGGATTAGTAGTGGCACTATTAAAATCAGAGGATTCTCTTTGGGAGGTAGTAGTTCTTTCTTCTGATTTAATATTTGTATAGTTGCTGCTGTTGTCCTTTGGCTTTGGTTTATCTAAAAGAACAATGGCAAGGGTTGAAAAAAATACAATAAGAATAACTGATACACCTACGGTGAGTGCAACTAAGTGCCGGTTTCTAACCATAAATTTTTTAAAATTTTCCATGAATAAATCCTTAATATGCTTGTATATTTGACCAGAGGGATTTCTGGGCATCTTTAGCATAGCTTATGCGTATAATACAAAAAATGTATATAGCAATAATACACTAGGTATATATTTTAATAAGAAAATGGCATAATTGCAAGAAAAATTTATGGACAAGTGGTTGGTTAAAACATATAATACCTATTGTACAAAATATAAGTGAAGATGTTGTTTAAGCTTAGAAATATATAAGAACAAATCTGATTAAGGCTTAGGCTTGAAATAGAAAGGTTAAGTATGCAGGAAAATAAGTGCTGTGAGAATTGTAAAATTAAGAAAAGAGAAGATAAAGAATACAAGGATTTAATAAATAGACTTAATAGAATTGAAGGGCAGATCAGAGGTATTAAGGGCATGGTTGAAAATAATGCCTATTGTACAGATATTGTTACACAGGTGGCAGCAGCCAATGCAGCTCTTAATAGCTTCAACAAGGTTTTGCTGGCAAACCATATTAGAACCTGTGTTACAAAGGATATAAAAAATGGCAGGGAAGAAACAGTAGACGATTTGGTAAAAACCATTGGAAAGCTTATGAAATAATATTTTGAGGTGTTAATGGTGGATATTGAAGCTGGAATATGTGGAGAGTATGAGAAATGTGCGATTTGTCCCCGTAATTGTAAGGCTGATAGAAATCAGGGAAAGCTTGGAGTATGCAGGGTAAGTGATAAGCTGTTGGTTGCCAGGGCTGCACTACATTATTGGGAGGAGCCTTGTATATCGGGTGAGAAGGGCTCAGGAGCAGTTTTTTTCTCGGGCTGTTCCCTTAATTGTGTCTTTTGCCAGAATGGAGAAATTTCCAGAGGACAGATAGGAAAGGAAATATCTGTAGAAAGATTAGTTGAAATATTTTTTGAATTAAAAAAGGAGGGTGCTAATAATATAAATTTAGTAACACCTACACATTATATTCCAACTATAAAAAAAGCATTATCTTTGGCAAAGGAAAAAGGTCTTAATCTGCCAATAGTTTATAACACCAGTAGCTATGAAAGGGTAGAAGCCTTAAAGGAATTAGAAGGACTTATAGATGTTTATCTGCCGGATATGAAATATTTTGACAGTGAAATAGCAAGGGAATACTCACTTGCCCCGGATTATTTTCAGGTGGCTGATAAAGCTATTGAAGAAATGTTCAGACAAGTTGGTGAGCCAAAATTCTCTAAATCTGGTATAATAGAAAAAGGTGTGATTGTAAGACATTTATGCCTGCCCGGTCACACGAGGGATTCAAAAAATGTTATTAAGCACTTATATGAAAAATACCAAAACAAAATATTTATCAGCATAATGAGCCAGTATACTCCTAGCGATAGTATTGACGGGGGAAAATACCCGCTGCTTAAAAGAAAACTTACAAGAAAGGAGTATGAAAAGGTGGTTGATTATGCCATTAGTATTGGAGTAGAAAATGGATTTATTCAAGAGGGAGATACAGCAAGGGAAAGCTTTATTCCTAAATTTGACTTAGAAGGAGTTTGAAAAATGCAGGAAAAATTAACAGAAAATGATGTAAAAAAAATACAGGCAGAAATAGAACACAGAAAGCTGGTAGTCAGAAAAGAGGCTATTGAGGCAGTAAAGGAGGCCAGAGCACAGGGGGATTTAAGCGAAAATTTTGAGTATTATGCTGCAAAGCGAGATAAAAATAAAAATGAAAGCCGGATAAGATATTTGGAAAGGATGTTAAAGACTGCTGAAATAGTATCTGACGAATCAAAAAATGATGAGGTAGGCATTAATAATGCTGTTGAAATATATTTTATAAGTGATGAAACTACAGAAAAATACAAGCTGGTTACCTCTGTAAGAGGAAATTCTCTTGGAGGCTATATTAGTATTGAATCACCACTTGGCAAGGCAATAGTTGGTCACAAGGCAGGAGATGTTGTAACAGTAAAGGTAAACGATTCCATAAGCTATGATGTAGAAATAAAAAGTATTGACAAATCCTTGGATGATGAAAATGATTCTATAAGAAGCTTTTAAAAATTTTATACAAGAAGGCGAAAAAATGAGAGAAATGGAATTTAAAATGGAGAGAGAAGGCTTAGTAGAAATTGGACAAGAGGTTGAAATAACTGAAGGAAAACTGCCTAGCAGCTATTACTATACCTTAGAGCCAGCAGTTGCAATGTCAGCAAACTATCAGTTTAGAGAACGACTTAAAAGCACAAAGGGTGTGGTAAAAAACATACACGAAACAAAGAGAGGCTTTTTTGTAACTGTAGAATTTGACGAGTAAAAATATTAAAAGTACAAATTTAAAATGCTATAGGTTTTATCTATAACCTATAGTATTTTTTATGTATTATTCTAAAATTTATTTTGCGTATATAATGTGTGTAAGTCAAAAAGATAATTGACCAAAGGAAATTTATACATATTAAAATTTAGAAAATGAATGGAGGAAAACATTATGTCATGCTGCGGAGGAGATTTTGTAGAAAATAAAAATGTTGAAAATATTGCATATACAGATGAATTGGCAGAAAAATTTGCTGCAGAAAGAGGAGTATTCCCCAGACCTTTTGAAATTAAAGAGGAAATAGACGAAAGAGGCGCTTTTATAAGACAGCCAAATCGTTTTACAACACCTTTTGGAAAAGGAGAAAATGACCTTAAGGCAGAAAAAGGAAGATACAGATTATTCTGGGCAAAGGGCTGTCATTGGTCAAACAGAGCTGCCATTGTAAGAGAGTTGTTAGGCTTACAGGACGCTATTAGTATAAATATTGTAGGTCATACAGGTGAAACTAACAAATATGGCTGGGGCTTTCCGGATAATGAAAATTATGAGGATCCGGTGCTTAAAATAAAGTTTTTAAGTGAGGTTTACAAAAAGGCTGACCCAGAATATAAGGGCAGATGTACAGTACCTTCTTTAGTAGATGTTACAACAGGAAAAATAGTAAATAATGATTATCACAGATTAACAAATTACTTTGAAGCTGAATTTACTGAGTTTCAAAGTGAGGATGCTCCAGACTTATATCCTGTAGAATTAAGAGATAAAATCAATGAGTTTAATGACTGGTTATTCCCTAACATTAACAATGCACATTATCGTATGGCATTTTGCCAGTCCTTAGAAGCATATGAGGAGGCATTTGAGGACTTCTACAATGCAATGGACTTATTAGAGGAAAGATTATCAAAGAACAGATTTTTATTTGGAGATTATGTAACTGATAGTGATGTGAGATTTTTTGTAACCTTAGCAAGGTGGGATACACACTACTATAGAAATCTTGGACCATTAAAGAAGCGTGTAGTAGATTATGAAAATATATGGGCATATGCAAGAGATTTATATGAAATCCCTGCCTTTAAAAATAATACCTATTTCAGAGATTTTTCTAGAGAGCCAAAGGGTAAGAGATTTTTTGCATCCTTTAATTCAAAATTTGTAGATAAAATTGATTATGAGGGCTTTTGGTCTACTCCACAAAATAGAAAGGAGCTTAGCAGGACTCCTGAAGAGAAGTTTTTGCGTAGAAAATAATGTTTGATAATGTAATTGATGAACAAAGGCTGGTAGAGCAGTTTATTGAATTAACAAAAATTGATGCTGTCAGCTTAAACGAAAGAAAAATAGCAGACAGAGTAAAGGAAAAAATAATAGAGCTAGGCGAGAAGCCATATGAGGATAACTGCTATGAAGTCATAGGTGGAAATGCTGGAAATGTTTATTTTGCTGTTGACGGTAGCAAGGATAAAGCACCGGTATTATTTGTTGCACATTTAGATACAGTAGCACCAGGCATTAATAAAAAGCCAAAGGTTGTTGACGGAAGAATTGTAAGTGATGGAACTACTGTTTTAGGAGCTGATGATATTGGTGGTGTGTCAGCAATATTAGAGGCTGTCAGAATATTAAAGGAGAATAATATACCTCACAGACCTATTGAGGTGTTGTTTCCTGTAGCCGAAGAAATATATGTAAAGGGCAGCAAAAACTTTGATTATTCTAAAATTAAAGCAAAAAAAGCTTATGTGCTAGACTTATCTGGCGAAATAGGAAAAGCCTCTCTTAGAGAGCCAACTCTTATCAGCTTTAAAATTGTTATAAAGGGTAAGGCAGCACACGCTGGCTTTGAGCCTGAAAAGGGCGTAAATGCCATTAGTATATTTGCCGAGGCAGTAAGCCAGATAAAGCAGGGCAGAATAGACAAGGCTACAACTGTAAATATTGGAGTTGTAAATGGTGGAACGGTAACTAATGCAGTTCCAGCCAGTGTATCCCTTGAAGGTGAAATCAGGTCCTTTGTTCATGAAAAAGCATTAGAACAGATAGAAAGCATAAAAAATATATTTAAGGAAGCTGCAAAAAAGTATGGTGGAGCTATTACCATAGAAAAGGAAGAGGTAAATTTAGCAGCCTATAATGTAGAAAAAGACGAGCAGGTGGTAAAGGATTATGTTGAAGCTCTTAACAAGTTAAATATTGAGCCACAGTTTACCCAGACCTTTGGAGGCAGTGATAACAACAGCCTGCGGCAAAATGGCATTAATGGTATTGTCCTCGCCTCTGCTATGGAAAAGGTACATACAGTTGATGAATACTGCGAAATTTCTTCCCTGGTAAAGCTTTTAAAAATTGTACTTGCCTTAGCAGTATAATGCTTAGATAAATTACTTATTAATAAATTGTTCTTTATTAAAAATAATATATAAATTTGAAAATATACAAGGAGGCAGGCTGATGGAGGTTGTTAGAGCTACAAAGCTGTGGCAGAGAGCCGCTGCATATTATGTCAGAATTGAGTCAATGGTTAAGGGCTTTGATATACCGGTAGATGTAGAATTTGATGAGCATGATACTGAAAATACAAAATATGTAGTTGTATTTGACGGTAATTTGCCGGTAGCTAATTGCAGATTGTTTAAGGTGGATGATGATACTGCAAAAATAGAAAGAGTTAGTGTTATACCGGCTTATAGAAAAAAGGGAGTTGGAAGAATACTTATAGAAGGTGCAGAGGAATGGATAAGAGAAGAAAATTATAAGAAAATTATAATTTCCAGCAGGGATGAAGCAGTAGGTTTTTATGAAAAGCTAGGGTATAAGGCTGTTCATGGCTAATTAGTTGGAACAAAAAACGAAAGGAAAAG